>Ga0105044_10000002_pt1 | contig 248660 bp, 228 predicted proteins | sample MAT01_FD_78092 | JGI IMG/M metagenome (GOLD analysis project Ga0105044, IMG submission 78092) | Freshwater microbial communities from Lake Fryxell liftoff mats and glacier meltwater in Antarctica - MAT-01 | ecosystem: Environmental > Aquatic > Freshwater > Ice > Liftoff microbial mat | place...
CAGCTCGCCTCGCACGGAAACGGGTCGAGAATGCCGCGTAGTTCGGCGAGCGTCGGGATCCGCCAGTCCGTGTGTCCCCCCAGCCCGGCTTGGGATTCGGGGCGTTGCGATTCTGGGATGAAGCCATTCACCTCGGTGAGCCAGTCGCCCATCGCGGTGCGCCAGTCCATCAGGCGCTCCGCGCAGTGCAGGCAGTCCGTCCCGGCGACCTTCTGTTCCCATTCGAGTCCGGTGGCGCTGTCGGTGACGGTGCCGTCGCCGTTGTCGACGAACCGCGGCCCCTGGATCGGGTCGCAGCCGGTCAGCGCGCTGCCGATCACCGACACGACCTCGGCGACGGTCACCTGACCGTCACCGTCGAAGTCGCCTCGACACGCGGCGGATGCCGGTGCGATCCGGCACGCCGCCACCGCCACCGCCGCGCCGAGGGAGTGGAGCGTCTTCATGATGCGACCTCCTCATTCGCGCGGTAGCAGCAGAGCCGCGCCGGGTCTACGGGGAAAGTTCGCAGGGGAAGGTCTGCCGCGAGCCGGGCTGCGGGCTCGCCTGGTCTCCGCCCGCCCGCCGCTTCGCGTCTGCGGCTGCTATCGTGCCAGCGGCTTGAACTTGAGCCGGTGCGGCTGGTCCGCATCCGTGCCGCGGCGGCGGTGCAGGTCGGCGTCGTAGTCCTGGTAGTTGCCTTCGAACCACTCGACGTGGCTGTCGCCCTCGAAGGCGAGGATGTGGGTGGCGATGCGATTGAGGAACCAGCGGTCGTGGGTGATGACGACGACGCAGCCGGCGAAGCCGATCAGCGCGTCTTCCAGGGCGCGCAGCGTGTCGACGTCGAGGTCGTTGGTCGGCTCGTCGAGCAACAGCACGTTGCCGCCGCGCCGGATCATCTTCGCCAGGTGCAGGCGGTTGCGCTCGCCGCCGGACAGAACGCCGACCTTCTTCTGCTGATCGGAGCCCTTGAAGCCGAACGAGGCGACGTAGGCGCGGGCGGCGATCTCGCGCTTGCCGACCTTGATGCGGTCGTCGCCCTGGCTGATCTCCTCGAAGACATTCTTCGCCGCATCGAGGGCGTCGTGCGACTGGTCGACGTAGGCGAGCTGGACGGTCTCACCGATGCGCAGCGTCCCGGCATCGGGGTGTTCCTGGCCGACGATCATGCGGAACAGGGTCGTCTTGCCGGCGCCGTTGGCGCCGATGACGCCGACGATGCCGCCCGCCGGCAGCGTGAAGTCGAGATCGTCGATCAACAGGCGTTCGCCATAGGCCTTGCTCAGGTCGATGGCCTCGACCACCAGGTCGCCGAGGCGCGGCCCCGGCGGGATGGCGATCTCAACGGATTCGGGTGCGCGGTCCGCCTCCTCGCCGCGCAGCTGTTCGTAGGCGCTGATGCGCGCCTTGCTCTTCGCCTGACGGGCGCGCGGCGACATGCGGATCCAGTCGAGCTCGCGGTCGAGCGTGCGCTGGCGCGCCGAGGCCTGCTTCTCCTCGGTCGCCATGCGCGCCTGCTTCTGCTCCAGCCAGCCGGTGTAGTTGCCTTCGAACGGGATGCCGCGGCCGCGGTCGAGCTCGAGGATCCAGCCGGCGATGTTGTCGAGGAAATAGCGATCGTGGGTGACGGCGACCACCGTGCCCGGGTAATCCTTGAGGTGGCGCTCGAGCCAGGCGACGGACTCGGCGTCGAGGTGGTTGGTCGGCTCGTCGAGCAACAGCAGGTCGGGCTTCTGCAGCAGCAGACGACAGAGGGCGACGCGGCGGCGCTCGCCGCCGGAGAGCGTCGCCACGTCGGCCTCGGGCGGCGGCAGGCGCAGCGCGTCCATGGCGATCTCGAGCTGGCGGTCGAGCTCCCAGGCGTTGGCGTGATCGATGCGGTCCTGCACCGCCGATTGGCGATCGAGCAGCTTCTGCATCTGCTCGTCGTCCATCGGCTCGGCGAAGCGCGCCGCCAGCTCCTCGAACTCGGTGAGCAGGGCACGCGTCTCGGCGACGCCCTCCTCGACGTTGCCGAGCACGGTCTTGGCGGCGTCGAGCTGCGGCTCTTGCGGCAGGAAGCCGACGCGGACGCCCGGCATCGCTTTCGCGTCGCCGGTGAACTCCGTGTCGAGCCCAGCCATGATGCGTAGCAGCGTGCTCTTGCCAGCGCCGTTGGGGCCGAGGACGCCGATCTTGGCGCCGGGGAAGAATGCCAGGGTCACGTCGTCGAGGAGAACCCGGTCGGCGACCGCCTTGCGCAGCTTGTACATGGTGTAAACGAATTCGGGCACGGGGACTCCTCCGGGGGGCAAACCCTTTCGTTAGCGCAAAGCGGAGGGCGCGGCTACCTGCGTGCCGCCGCGGACCCGTACCCGCGGCTGAGGCGCCGCGCCCGTAGCCGAGCCCACCCGACAGGGCTACACTCCACCCATGCGGTGGGCGTCCGGTGCGAGCGACGATGCGGAACTCGAGAGCGCGGTGGCGCGGGCCGCGAGCGCGCTGCGGGCGCAGCTCGACGGCTGTCCGGCCCACCTGGCGATCGCCTTCGTCTCGCCGCACCATGCGGCGCAGTTCGACCGCCTGCCGGCGCTGCTCGGCGACGCCCTCGGCGATGCCCTGCTCCTCGGCTGCTCGGCGGGCGGGGTCATCGGCGGCGGGCGCGAGCTCGAACAATGCCCTGGCGTGTCCCTGACCGCCGCGTTTCTCCCCGGGGTGGACATCACACCGCTGCGCATCGCCCCGGAAGCCCTGCCGGCGCTCGGTGCCGACGCCGCGGCGTGGCATCGGTTGATCGACGTCGCGCCGCAGGAGCGACCGCACTTCATTCTCCTGCCCGACCCCTTCAGTTTCGAAGCCGAGCGCCTAGTGCTCGGTCTCGACGCCGCCTATCCGGGCGCCACCACGGTCGGCGGCGTCGCCAGCGGCGGCCGTCAGCCCGGGTCACACGCCCTCTATCTCGGCGACGCCGTGCACCGCGCCGGTCTGGTGGGCGTGGCCCTGAGCGGCAACCTGGCCGTCGACACCATCGTCGCGCAGGGCTGCCGCCCGATCGGCGAGCCGATGTTCGTCACCGCCGCCGATCGCAACGTCATCCGCGGCCTCGATGGGCGCCCGCCGCTCGCCGTGCTCGAGGCGCTGCACGAGCGCCTCGACCCGCGCGATCGCCAGCTGGCGCGCCATTCGCTCTTTCTCGGCATCGTCATGAAGGAGGATCGCGTCGAGTACCATCAGGGCGATTTCCTCATCCGCAACCTGGTCGGCATCGACCCGACCTCCGGCGCCCTGGCGATCGGCGCGCTGGTCGAGTCCGGCGCCGTCGTGCAGTTTCACCTGCGCGACGCCACGACGTCAGCCGAGGACCTGACAGCCCTGCTGCGGCGCCACCGCGGCGCCGCCACGACACCCGTCCAGGGTGCGCTCCTCTTCTCGTGTCTCGGCCGCGGCCAGTTCCTCTACGGGCACCCCGACCACGACAGCGCCGCCTTTCGTGCGGAACTCGGCGCGGTGCCGCTCGGCGGTTTCTTCTGCAACGGCGAGATCGGACCCGTGCACGGCACGACCTTTCTGCACGGCTACACCAGCGCCTTCGCCCTGTTCCGCGGCCGCGACTGCTGAAATGGAGGGCGCGAGGGTCACGGCGCCGGCGCCGCGACTGTCGCTCCCTGCAGCATGGCGAGAAAGGCGATGCGCTGCGGCCCGAGCGTCGCATCGGGACCGGTGGCCTTGAAGAACCACGGCCCGCCCGGTCCTTCGACCACCGCGCCGAGCAGGCGCGCGTCGGCCTGCGCCACCTCCGGGCCGACGCCCATCTGCCCCGCTTGCAGCGTTCCCTCGGCATCGACCCAGGTGATGCGCAGGTTGTTCGCCTCGAACACCTTGCGCTGCGGTTCGCTGCCCGGCCGCGGCGCGATCTGTGCCAACCAGCGCTGCACGTTGGCTTCGATGTCGCCGCCCTGACCGGTGCCGAAGTGGAACACCGCCAACTCCGCCGGCCCACCCGGACCCTCGATCGCCGCCTGCGCGAGCCGCATCTGCGACCCCGGCGGCACGACTTTCCAACCCACCGGCAACACCACGTTCAACCCCTTCACCTGCAATGGCGTGCCGGTCGGGACGCTCGCCCCTGACCGGCAACCGCTCAACGAAAGCCCGACCACCACCGCCATGATCAGCCGAATCATCATTCAATCCTCCGCCTCTCAGACAGACACCGTCGCGGGGTCGGAAAGGACCCCTCCGGCAACGTTCTCCACTATGTTGCAGTTTTGTGAAGGAAATAGGGCTTGTCGTACTGCGACGCACTGCCCTCGTGAGGAATACCTTCCAACCAACTGGATGCACAACACTTTTGCAGATTCCCAGCTGCATGAAACGTAAGCATTTCAAGTCCGTTCTTACGCCGATAAGCCCTATCGGTTGCTAATCAACAGGTTATCCACAGAAGTCTGTGGCCAACTCCAGTGTGGCTGGTCAGGGTTTCGCCCAGGGTGATTGCGGGTATTCCCTTAGTGGATGTCAGGCGGCGTCACTCGTCGCCGTACATCGATTCGATCTCGCTGGCGAAGTTGCGGGCGACGACCTTGCGCTTCACCTTGAGGGTCGGCGTCAGCTCGCCCGATTCGATCGAGAAATCCCGCGCCAGGACGGTGAACTTCTTGATGCCTTCGACGCGCGCCACCTGTTCGTTGACGGCATCGACGTGGCGGCGGATCTCGTCGAGCAGCGCCGGGTGGCGGTGCAATTGCGCGGCGCCGTCGATGCCGCGCGCGCTGGCGAAGGCGGCGGCGGCGGTGGGGTCGAGGGTGAGCAGGGCGGAGAGAAACTTGCGCCGGTCGCCGATCACCGTCGCTTCGTTGATCAGCGGGAGTTCCTTCAGCGCCGCCTCCAGGTTCTTCGGAGCGATGTTCTTGCCGCCGGCGGTGATGATGATGTCCTTCTTACGTCCGGTGACGCGCAGGAAGCCGGCGGCATCGAGTTCGCCCAGGTCGCCGGAGTGCAGCCAACCGTCGACGAGGGTCTCGGCGGTGGCGTCGGGATCCTTGAAATAGCCCGGGAACACGTTCGGGCCGCGCACGAGGATCTCGCCATCGGCGGCGATGCGCACCTCGACGCCGGGCAGCGGCGGGCCGACGGTGTTGAAGTCGGTGCGGCCGGGCAGGTTGAACGAGGTGGGTCCGCAGTCCTCGGACTGGCCGTAGACCTCGTGCACGACCAGATCGAGGCCGCTGAAGAACTCCAGCACCTCGGGGGCGATGGGGGCGGCGCCGGAGACGCAGAGGCGGGCGCGGCCCATGCCGAGCGCGGGTTTGAGTTTGGAGAAGATCAGGCGGTCGGCGAGGCGGTGCTGCAGGGCCAGCAGCGGCGACGGGTGGACGCCGCGGCAGCGCGCGGCGCTGACCTGGCGGCCGACGCGCATGGCCCAATCGACGAGCGCCTTCTTCGCGCCGGTGGCCTCGCGCAGCTTGGTCGAGACGCCGGCGTGGAACTTCTCCCAGATGCGCGGCACGCCGAAGAACAGGTGCGGCTGCACCTCCTTGAGGTTCTCCGGCACCTTGTCGATCGATTCGGCGAAGTACACCGCGTAACCGACGGTGGCGGCGCCGTGGATGGTGAACATCTGCTCGGCGATGTGCGACAGCGGCAGGTAGGAGAGGGTGACGTCGGTCGGCCGCACGTCGGTGATGCGCAGCGCCGTTTCGGCCGTCCAGGCGAGGTTGCCGTGCGTCAGCATGACGCCCTTCGGCGGTCCGGTGGTGCCGGAGGTGTAGATCAGCGTCGCGAGCTGGTCGGCCGTCAAGGCCTCGAGGCGGCGGGTGAAGTGCGTGTCGTCGACGTCGTCGCCGAGGGCGAGGAAGGCCTCCCAGTCGAGCGTCAGCGGGTCGTCGATGGGGGTGGCGCCGCGCATCATCACGGCGCGCCGCAGGTGCGGCAGGCGGGCGCGCTCCTGCGCCACCTTGCGCCATTGGCTCTCGTCTTCGAGCAGTACCACCGGCGCCTCGGCGTGGTCGAGAATGTACTGCACCTCGCCCGCCGCGTTGGTGGTGTACACGCCGGCGGGGGCGGCGCCGATCGACATCGCCGCGGCGTGGAAGATGGTCCACTCCGGGCGGTTGAAACCGACGATGCCGACGGTGGCACCGGGCTCGACGCCGAGCGCGATCAGCGCCCGCCCGGCGCGGCGCACCTGCGCGGCGAAGTCGCGCCAGGACGTTGGCTGCCAGCCGCTGGCGCTGCGCACGGCGTACGCCGGTGCGTCGGGGCGGAGGTCGGCCTGGCGCTGCAGGCGTCGCGGGATGGAATCGAATGTCGCCATGCCCGCGTCTGTAGCACTGAATGGGGCTACAGGGTCCAGTCGTCGCCGTCACCGGCGCCGAAGGGCGGCGGCGGCAGCTGCGCGCGATCGGCGCCGGGCGCCGCCTCGGACAGATGCGGCGGCGGCGCGCCGCCAGCCTTCTCGAGGCCCGTGGCGAGGGCCGGGACGGCGCGGCAGGCGGCCGTGGCCCGTACCTTGATGATCTGGTTCAGTTCGCCGAGGCGTCCGGCCCAGCGCAGCGGGTTGTCGCGGTAGTCGCCGATCTCGTGCTGAATGCCGCGCAGCGCGCCGTGGAACTGGGCGATGCGGGCGGCGGTCTCGGTCTCGAAGAGCGGCAGATCGCGCAGCGCCGCTTCCATGATCGGATGGTCGAGCGACGGGAACGAGGCGGGATTGTCGAGGGCGACGACGCGGCGCAGGACGGCGTCGAGGCGGCGCAGTTCGAGCAGCATGGCGGTGGCCAGGGTAGTGCGGGCGTGGGCGCGGGCACGCCGCTCGCCGCCGCGGGCGATGCGGGCGCCGAGCCAGGCAGAGAGGAGGGCGAGCAGGCCGCCGAGCGCGACCGGGACGACGCCGGGGCCACCGCCGCCTGCCAGGCGGGCGAGCAGCGCCACCGTCGGACTCGGCGTCGGGCTGGCGGTGGCCGCTGGCGGACGGGTGGCCGTGGCCGCCAGCGGCCGGGTCGCCGTCGCCGTCGCCGCCACGACGGTCGCCGACTCGGTCGCCGTCGCCGTCGCCGTCGCCGTCGCGCTCTCCGTCATGGTTGGCGCCGGCGGCCGGGTCGGGCGGCGCGTTGGCGCGGCCGGGACGTCGGTCGGCGTTTCGGCCGGCGCGTCGGTCGGCGTCGACGCCGCCGGCAGCGCTTCGTCGCGCAGCGTGTCGACCTGCGCCTGGGCGACAGGGGCGAGGAGGAGCAGAACAAGCAGGCGCGCGATCATCACCGCGGCGCGTCTACTACGAACGGCGGCGAAAGTGGAGGGCGCCGGTTGCCGCGGGGCGCGGCGGCGTCAGCCAACTGGCGCCGCCGGGGCAGCGCCCTGCACGGCGTGGCACGGGATTCGCGTCGCTGGGCGGCGGTCAGTGCATATGGTGCCCGCCGTTGACGTCGAGCGCCTGGCCGGTGACGACGCGCGACAGGTCGGAGGCGAAGAAGAGCACGGCATCGGCGATCTCCGCCGATGTCGGGATGTGGCGCAGCGCCGTGCGCGCGGCGATGGTCTTGTAGACCTCGTCCGGCGTCACCCCCTGCTGCTGCGCCAGGCTCTTGAAGTAGCCCTCCAGCGCGGCTCCCCAGATGTAGCCCGGCACGACTGAATTGACGCGGATCTTGTCGACGCCGAGCTCGCGCGCCAGGGTCTGCGCGGCGATCATCAGCGCCCCCTTGGAGGAGGCGTAGCCGCCGAAGCGCGGCTCGATGACACGCATCGACATCGAGTTGACGAAGACGATCGAGCCGCCGCCCTGGCGTTGCATGTGCGGCACCACCGCCTGGGTGAGTTGCAGCGAGCCGAAGACGTTGACGTCGTACACGGCCCGCCACTCGGCCAGGTCGGCCTCGGCGAACGGCTTTTCGACGCTGCCCTTGAACGCGTTGTTGACCAGCACGTCGACACGCCCGAACTCGGCGATCGCCGCCGCCACCAGGCGCCGGCAGTCGGCGTCGCTGGCGATGTCGGTCGGGACGGCCAACGCCCGCCGCCCGCGCGCCCGCACTTCCGCCGCCACCGCCGCCAGCTTGTCGGCGCCGCGCGCGGCGAGAACCAGGTGGGCGCCTTCGCGGGCCAGTGCCAGCGACACGTCGCGGCCCATGCCGGGGCCGATACCGGAGACGATGGCGACGCGATCTGCGAGCAGCATGCGGGACTCCTGAGGACAAAGGAGATTCACACGGAGCAACGGAGCAATGCAGGGGATCAGGGTCGACCCGACGCCCCTCCGTTGCTCCGTTGCTCCGTTGCTCCGTGTGAACCCGATTCATTGATTGATCAGCGGCAGGATGTCGGCACCGAACGCGGCGATCTGGTCGCACAGTTCGTCGCAGGAGCGGCTGCGGAAGCGGATGCCGCAGTGCTGGACGCCGAGGCGCTTGATGGCGCGGAAGATCTCCGCCAGTTCGGCGTTGCTGCCGGTGCGTGTGTTAGGCGCGTCGCAGGCGGCTTGCCCGATATGGAGCCAGGGCGCGTTCATGCCGAGATCGATGCGGGCATCGCCGCGCGTTTTCCGCCGCTGGGCGCGGATCAGTTCGATGGCCGCGGGCATGCCCATCTCCGGCACGCCCTGCGGCAGCCAGCCGTCGCCGCGCTCGGCGACGCGTCGCAGCGCCGCCGGGGTCGAGCCGCCGATCCAGATCGGCGGCCGCGGCTGCTGCAGCGGGCGCGGCTGCTGGCCGAGATCGCGGACCGGGAAGGCGGGGCCGTCGTGCACCGGATACTCGTCGCGCCAGGCGGCGACGACGAGGTCGATGGACTCGTTCAGCAGCGCGCCACGGCGGCGAAAGTCGATGCCGAGGGCGGCGAACTCCGCCTCGACGTGCCCGGCGCCGACGCCGAGAATGACGCGGCCGCCGGACAGCGCGTCGAGCGACGCGAAGGCCTTGGCGGTGACCAGTGGGTGCCGATACGGCGCCACCCAGACATACGACATCAGCCGAATGCGCCGCGTTGCCGCGGCGAGGAAGCCGAGGGTCGCGATCGCGTCGTACCACACCGTCGACATCGCCGCGGCGTGCGCGCGTGGCACCGCGATATGATCCGACACCGCCAGGTAGAAGAGCCCCGCCGCCTCCGCCACCTCGGCGACCCGCCGCATCTCGGCGGCTCCGGCGGCGCCTTCCCACGGCTGCACGAACGTCGCGCTCTGCGCCGCCACCGGCAGCTGCATGCCGCAGACCAACGTGCCGGCGGGGACGATCGAGACCGCGTCACTGGGAGTCATGGAGATCAAGACCCTGACCGCTGAGACGCCGAGGCGCAGCGGCCGTCGGCTCGAGATGCGCGCTCTCCGCGCCGCCGCGTCGCGGCGGTGAAGAGAATCAGGACACCGCCGCCACCCGGGGGGTGGCCTTCGTCAGGGCCGCTTCGCGGTAGCGCGTCGTGCTGTGCACGGGGTCCTTGTCGAAGCGCGGCTGCACCTCGCGGCCGAACAGCGCGACGGTTTCGAGCGCCACCGCCTGTGGCTGGGTCGAGGCGAGGACGCCGAAGATGATCTGGTCGCAGCCGACATCGGCGTACTGCTGCACGGCGCGCGCGCAATCGTCCGGGTCGCCGACGATGCGCTGGCCGCTGGCGATGCGCTCCTCGAGCTGTGCCGGCGTCGGGTCGGGGATCAGGGCGGGCCAGTGCGGCACGCCGGCGGGACGCGGGAAGGTGTCGAGGTACCGGAAGACGAGACTGGTGTGGTAGCCGCTGCCCATGTCGAGGGCGATCTGGCGGGCGCGCTGGCGGTCCTCGAGGCAGACCACCTGGCTGACGCAGGCGACGTTGTCGTTGACGTAGGCGCCGACCGGCTCGGCGTACTTGATGTTGTCCTTGTAGAGCCTCACCAGCGGTTCGAAGTCCTTCGGCGACCCCATGCTGAAGCACAGCGCGCCGAGGCCGAGCCGGGCGGCCTTCTCAAACGTCGACGGGCTGCCGCAGGCGACCCACAACGGCGGATGCGGCTGGCTGTACGGCTTCGGCAGCACGTTGCGCTCCGGCATCGAGAAGTACGTGCCGTCGTAGCGATAGCGGGTCTCGCGCCACATGCGCAGGATCTCGCGCAGCGACTCGTCGTACATCGCCCGCGTCGTGTCGCCGTCGGGGATGCCGAACCCCTTGAACTCGGTGCTCGACGAGCCGCGCCCGGTGCCGAACTCGAAGCGGCCCTCGCTCAGATGGTCGAGCATGGCGACGCGCTCGGCCATGCGCGCCGGGTGGTTCACCGGCGGCGTGATGTTGTAGATCGCCGAGCCGACGTGGATCCGGCTGGTGCGCGCCGCGACGTAGGGCAGGAAGATCTCGGAGGCGGAGATGTGCGAGTACTCCTCGAGGAAGTGGTGCTCGACCGACCAGACGTACTTCCAACCGGCGCGGTCGCAGGCGACCGACAACTCGAGCTCCCGCATCAGGCGGTCGTGCTCGGCGTTGACCGGATCGGCCTCCATCTCGTGCCGCGGCACGTGCGCCTGAACAAACAGTCCGAACTCCATGCGTCCTCCCCTGCACCGAAACGATCGTTTGCGGCAAGCTACTACGGCGGCACGAAGTCGGACAAGTTGCGAGACTGGCGCAGCGGCGGTGGCTTTCCCAGCCACCTACTGCAGCGAGAGCGGGTTTTCCCTTATTGTCAACCGCGAAGCTGCGCGTCTATAAGACGACCAGTCATCTGCTAACTACTTTCAGGGGGGCGACCATGAACGGACGAGTGATTTGTCGGGCCGTGCAGGGTGTCGTGCGGACCGGCCGTGGGCTGGGTCGCGTGGCGCTGTGCGCGGCGCTGTTCGGAATGTCGACGGTTGCGGTCGCGCCCGCCCAGGAACCCCTGGTGGTGATCTCGCCGCAGACCAGCGGCTCGACGACCATCTGCGACACCGGCTGCGTGACGTGTACCGTCGTTTCGGGCGAGTGCGTCCTCGCCGGCGAAGAGGACCTGGTCCTGTGCCGGCCGACCTCGACCGGCCTGCCGATCACCGCCTGCGACTGGAGCCTGTTCCTCGACGGGTCGTCGCCGGGGCTCAGCCTCGACTTCCAGATTCGCGCCGCCGACGTCGCCCCGAACGGCAACATCGCGTTCGTGACGCTGAATGACAGCACGATCCCCGGCGTCGGGCCGCTGGCGAAGGAGGATATCGGCATCCTCAACCCCTCCGACGTGCTGAAGCCGTTCGTCGGCGGCGGTCCGTACGACGCCGGGACGTTCAAGCTCTATCTGAACGGCGACCTGACGCAGCAGGAAGAGGTCTCGACCAAACCGTGGGATGCGCTCAAGGTGCTGCCCGCCGGTGGGTGCGAATCGAGCATCACCGCGATCGGCACGGCGCCGCACGCGTGTCCGATCATCGGCTCGCTGACCGGCGGCTCAGGCGGCCCCGGACTGGACGGGGTGCACTTCGAGAACGAGGACCTGTTGCGCTGCATCCCCGACGGCTTCGCGCTCAACGGTACGGTCGAATCGTGCAGCTTCTCGATGTTCCTCGAATCGGACCAGCTGAATGGCGGCGGCGCGGCCGGCATCGCCAGCGATGTCGAGGCGATCGACTTCCTGTCCTTCGACGGCGCGACGATGAGCGGCGAGATGGTGTTCAAGAAGGGCTCCGGCGCGCCGACCGGCTTCCCGGTGCACAATCCGGGCAAGGACCTGCTGCTCTACGACGGCACCTTCGGCAACGGTCTCTGCGTGCCGAGCGGCAATCTCTGCGCCAGCGTCGACGACTGCCTCAACACCGATACCTCCTGCAACACCGGCAGTTGCGTCATCGGCGGCGCTCCGTGTGCCTCGGACGACGATTGCGCCTCGGGCACCTGCACCCGCACCCGCACCCCGGCTGGCACGGTGACCAAGTTCTTTGACGGCGTCGCCGTCGGACTCACCGGCTCCGGCCAGAACATCGAGGGCTTCACCCTCCTGCCGGAGGGCGACGGCGACGGGATCCCGAGCGGCGTCGACAACTGCCCGACGGTGGCCAACCCGCCGAGCGTCTGCAGCGGCGCCGGCCCGGAGACCTGTCCGGGCGGCCTGAGCAGCGAGTGTCCGGTGAGCGAGGTCTGCGAGCAGTCCGATGACGACGGCGACGGCGTCGGCGACGCCTGCGATCAGTGCAACGGCCGCGACGATGCCGTCTGCGCCTGCGGCGACGGCATCCTCGACCTGCCCTCCGAGCAGTGCGACCTCGGCGGTTCGAACGGCCCGCCCAGCCCGTGCTCGTTGACGTGCACCATCGCCGGCTCGTGCAAGGGCAGCGGCACGCCGTGTACGGTTACCGCCGACTGCCCGAGCGGGCAGGGCTGCTGCGGCAACGACATCGTCGAGGCCAACGAGGGTTGCGACGACGGCAACGACATCGAGAACGACCCCTGCTTCGCCACCTGCGACGGCAACGCGCTGGGCACGCCGATCCTCGGCTGCGAGGACCTGACCGGGCCGAACATCATCCCGGCGTCGATCAAGGTGACCAAGTTTAACGACAAGCCGACGCCGGCCGACTTCGACCGCTGGAAGACCAAGGGCGAGTTCATCTTCACCCAGGGGCTGACCATCGACCCCGACACGCAACCGGTGAAGATCATTTACAACAACAACACCTCAGGGCTGCTCTTCCAGAGCACGCTCGATCCCGGCGACTGCATTCCGACGCCGTGTTTCGTGCAGGGCGGCTCGGTGGCTAAGCCGAAGTGGAAGTTCAAGGACAAGGAAGCGGACCTCGCCGGTGCGCCGAGCTGGCGCAAGGGCAAGCTGACGATCAAGAACAACAAGGGCGTCTTCACCCTCGACGGGCGCAACACGACCCTGTTCACGCTTGCCGAGGCCGGTGTGCCGCCGGGGGCGCGGCAGACGGTGCGCATCGGCGACGTCTGCGTGACCGGCGTCGTGCAGTGCCTGGCGAGCGGCAGTGGCAAAGCCCTGAAGTGTAGTCTGGTGCCGTGAGCCTGGAGGGCGCCGCCCGGGCGGCGCCCTCCAGGCGATCAGCGTCCGCGCCAGCGCGGCGGGCGCTTCTCGACGCAGGCCTGCTGCGCCTCGCGCGCGTCGGACTCAACCGCCATGATTCGTCATCGGGCGGCGGTTGCGTCGGTGCCAGTCGGCAGCCAGACGCTGAACATCGTGCCGGCGCCGAGCTGGCTCTCGACCGCGAGGCGGCCGCCGTGCGCCTGCACCAGGGATTGCGCGATGTACAAGCCGAGGCCGACGCCCTCGCGCGGTTGACGCATCGTGCCGCGGCGGTAGGGCTGGAAGATCGTCGTCAGATCGGCCGCGGCGATGCCGCTGCCGCTGTCGCGCACGCGCACCGTGACGCCACCGCCGTCGCGCTCGGCCTCGACCGCGATGCGGCCGCCGGCGGGCGTGAACTTGATCGCATTGTGAACCAGGTTGGTGAAGACGCGCTCGAGTGCCAGCGGATCGGCCTCGATGACATCGAGATCGGCCGCCAACACGGACTCGAGCTGCAGTCCGTCCTGTGCCGCCCGGCCGGCATAGGAAACGAGCGTCGCGTCGAGCAGCTCGCGCAGCACCACCGGGCGCCGCTGCAACGCCAGGCCACCGCTCTCGATCTGGGTCAGGTTGAGGTAGTTCGCCACCAGGCCGAGCACGGTGGTGGCGTTGGCCTGCATCCGCCCCACCATGTCGCGCTGGTCGGCGTTGAGGTCGCCGACTTCTCCGAGCAGCTCGGCGAAGCCGAGGACAATGGCGAGCGGGTTCTTGATGTCGTGCGTCAACATGGCGAGGAAGTTCTGCCGCTGGCGCGCCAAGTCGCGGCGGACGGTGACGTCGCGCGCGACGCTGAGGACGGCGGCGCCGCCGTCGAAGTGCAGGCGCCGCTGGATGACCTCGACCGGAATCGCGGTGCCGTCGCGTGCCGTCCACACGGTCTCGACGCCGTCGCCCGGGCCGCCGTCGCCGACCGGGTCCGAGGTGGCGGCGGTCTGTGCCTCGAACTCGCCCAGGTTGCGGCCGATGAGCTCATGCGCCGGGTAACCGAGATGATCGGCGCCGGTCTGGTTGACGTGGCGGATGACGCCCTCGTCGTCGTGCACGACGACGATCTCGGGAATGGCCTCGAACAACGACCGCCAGCGCCCTTCCGATTCGCGCAGGGCGCCGCTGCGCTGCTTGAGCAGCTCTTCGACGCGCAGCAGGGAGCGCTGCCGGCGCGCGGTCTGGGCGAGCCCGACCAGGCGCATGGCGTCGGCGGGCCCGGGCACCGTGGCGTCGGCGCCGTGGCGCGCCAGCGACAGGCCCTCGCAGGCCTGCGGACCGTTGGTGATGGCCAGCGCCACCGTGCGCGAACCGGGCGGCTTGAGCTCCGCCAGCAGCCGGGCGGCCGATCGGTCGGGGAGCTGGTCGTCGATCACCGCCACGTCGGGGAGCAGGACCCGGCAGGTGGCGAGCGCGTCGCCGCCGCTGGCGGCGCAGTCGACGGAGTAGCCGGCGCTCTCGAAGGCGGTGCGCAGCCGCCGCGCCTCGTTCGCGTCGGCGTGCACGATCAGCGCGTGCGGCGCGACCTCGGGGCGGCGGCCGCTGAGCAGGGCGCGCGCGTAATCCTGCAGCGACGACGGCGCGAACGGCGCCGCGAGGAAGGCGTTGGCGCCGAGGTCGAGGCTGACCTGCTCGGCGTCGCGACCGGAGAAGGTCGCCGAGACGACGAGAATCGGCACGGCGTTGAAGGGCGCGTAGTCCGGCGAGCGCAGCAGTTGGCAGAAGCGCCAGCCGTCGATGCCGGGCATGTGCAGGTCGGTGATGATCAGGTCGACGTCGGCATCGGCGGCGAGGCTGACAAGCGCGTCCTCGGCGCCCCGACAGGCGCGCGTCGCCACCCCCGCCTTCTCGAGCACGGCGCCGATCAGGCGCTGCTGCGACGGATCGTCGTTGACGATCAGCGCCGTCGGTCGGCGAGGGGTTGACAGCGCGGCGGCGTCCATAGGGGAGGCCGGACTATAGGGCCGCCGGGTGCGGCCGTACAGACAAATTGTCGCCGGCGGAATCGGCCATCGCTTGCGACCGCCGCTGTGGCGCGCCACATGACGGGCGTGGCGCGCCGCATCCGTCTGTTCCTCAGCCTGGTCGCCGGGGCCGCGCTGCTGGTCGGCTTCGCGCGCCTGGTCCTGGCGACGCCGGCGCTCCTGCTGGCCGCCGCCGCCCTACCGGCCGCGGTCGGCGTGGCCATCGTCCTGCGCCTCGACCGGCGCGCCCACACTCCCGGACGCCTGCTGCTCGGCGCCTTCCTGTGGGGGGCGGTGGTCGCCCCGGCGGTGGCCGCGGCCGCCAACGGCGCCCTGCGGCTGTGGTTCGCCAGCGTCGCCGGCGCCGAGCAGGGGACGAGCCTGGCGGCGACGTTCGGGGCACCGTTGGTCGAGGAGGGCGCCAAGGCGGTGGCGCTGGCGGTGCTGGTGCTCGCCTGGCGCGACGACCTACGCGATGCGATCGACGGCATCGTTTACGGCGCCCTCATCGGCATCGGCTTCACCCTGGCGGAGAACCTCTATTACTTCGCCATCGCCGCGGTGACCGGCGGCGAGGCCGGCCTGGCGGAGAGCGTCTACCTGCGCGCCGCCCTCGGCGGCGTCCTGCATCCGACGTTCACCGCCACGATCGGCGCCGGCATCGGCTGGGGGCGTGCCGCACCGGCCGGGGCGATACGCTGGCTGGCGCCGCTGCTCGGCTTTGTCCTAGCGGTGCTACAGCACGCCGCCTGGAACGGCCTTGGCGCCGGCTGGCTCGACGGCGCTGCCTGCGGTCCCGGCGCCGCGGCTGCCTGCCAACTCGCGGGGCGGGCGCAGTACTGGCTGCTGACGGCGCCGGTGATCGTCATCGCCTTCGTTGGGCCGGGCCTAGTGCTGCTGGCGGCCGCCTCGCGGCGCGACGGAGCCCGCCGACGCTGACGCGGTTGTCTGTCTGCTGGCTGGTCAAGCCGCCTGCGGTTAGGTTAGGCTCCCATTATGTCGGTTGCGGAGCGTCTAGCGCCGCTGGACCCGGACGCCGAGGGCGGCGCTGCGCTGGCGCGCCGCCTGCGCGTCGCCGTGACGCTGTGCCTCGCCCCGATCATCGTCTTCGCGCTCTTCGATCTGGCGCTGCAGCCGCCTGCGGCACTGCGGCTCTTCTGGGCCCTGAAGCTCGGCGCGCTCCTCGTCATCGTCGTCGCCGCGCTCCTGCTGCGCGAAGACGGTGGCCGCCAGCCGCGCCCGCCCCGCGCCGTCATCGGTATCGGCCTCGCCTGTGTCGCCGCGATGTACGCGATCAGCACCGCCTCGGCGGTGCTGGCGCACGAAGCGCAGACAACGATGCTCATGAACTTGGCGGTGGCGTTGGCGACGGCGACGCTATTGCCCTGGGGCGTCGGGCCGCAGGTGGCGGTGGTCGCAATTGCCGCCGTCTCGACGGTGATCACCCTCTACGGGGCACACGGCGACCTGCATCCCCTGCTGCAGTATCCGATGGTGGGCATGGTCGTCGGGCTGGGCGTGTCGATCTACGTGGCGGCGGAGTTCCAGCGCGGGCGCGACGCCCTGGCGCGCCGCCTGCACGAGCAACGCGCCGCCGAGGCCGAGGTGCGGCGCCTCAACGACGGCCTCGAGGAACGCGTCGCGGCGCGCACCGCCGAGTTGCGGCGCTCGCAGGCCGCGGTCGGCGCCGTGATCGAGAACGCCACGGACGCCATCTGGGCCGTGGACCGCGACGCCCAGCTGATGCTCAGCAACGCGGCCCTGCGCCAGCGCGTCGTCGATATCTACGGGTTCGAACTGCAGCCGGACGGCGCCTATCCGGCCGATGTCCTGGCCGATCTCGCCGCCTACTGGACGCCCCTCTACACGCGCGGCCTGGCCGGCGAGCGGTTCAGCGTCGAGCAGACGCTTGCGCACGCGGGGGGGCCGCGCTCCTACGTCAACGCGTTCAATCCGATCGTCGTCGACGGGGTCGTCATCGGCCTCGCCGTGTTCAGCGCCGATGTGACGCAGCAGCGGCGCGCTGAAGCGGAGGCCCGCCAGCACCAGGCGGAGCTGACGCACGTGCTGCGGCTGTCGACGATGGGCGAGATGGCCGCCGGCCTCGCGCACGAGATCAACCAACCGCTGGCGGCGATCGTCAACTACGCCCAAGGCTGCGGCCGCCGCCTGCGCGCCAACCCCGGTGACGTCGAGACCGTGCTGCCGGTGATCGATGTGATCTCGGCCGAGGCCCTGCGCGCCGGCGAAATCATCCGCCGCATGCGGCACCTGATCCGCCGCGAGGCGCCGCGGCAGGAGTTGCTGGATCTCAACGACCTGGTCCGCGAGGCGCTGCACATCGTCGAGCCCGACGCGCGGCAGGAGGGCATCGCGGTACGTCTGGACCTGTCTGCGGCGCTGCCGCCGCTGCGCGGCGACGGCATCCAGATCGAACAGGTGGTGCTCAATCTCCTGCGCAACGCCATCGAGGCGATGTACGGGTGCGGCGGCCGCCGTGCGCTGCAGCTGCGCACGCGCGTCGGCGATGCCGCCACGGTGCAGCTCGAGGTGCGCGACAGCGGCCCTGGACTGACCGCCGAGCTCGCCGCGCAGATCTTCGAGCCATTCTATTCGACCAAGTCGGCCGGCCTCGGCATGGGCCTGTCGATCAGCCGGACCATCGTCGAGTCGCACGGCGGGCGGATCGCGTTCGCTGCCAACCCCGAGGGCGGCGCCACCTTTCGCGTCACCCTGCCCATCGCGGCGCCGCCGCCGGCGGTGGCGACGGCGGCCGAGTAGGGGTACAGCGGCGTCATGACGGCGCCGCTCGAGTTCTGGTTCGAGTTTGCCAGTACCTATTCCTACCCGGCCGCGATGCGCGTCGGGGCGCTGTGCGCGACGGCGGGCGTGCCGCTGCGCTGGCGGCCGTTCCTGCTCGGTCCGCTGTTTGCGGCGCAGGGGTGGCGGGACTCGCCCTTCAACCTCTATCCGGCGAAGGGCGCGTACATGTGGCGGGACCTGGCCCGCGTCTGCGCCGCCGAGGGCCTGCCGTTGCGTCGCCCGAGCGCCTTTCCGCGCGGCAGTCTGCTGGCGGCGCGCCTGGCCTGCTGCGCCGACGGCGAGCCGTGGCTGCCGGCATTCGTGCGCGCCGTGTACCACGCCAACTTCGCCGCCGACCGCGATATCGCCGACGCCGCCGTCGTCGCCAACCTGCTGAGCGGCCTCGGCCTGCCGGCGGCGGCGTGGCTGGCGCGCGCCGGCGGCGACGACGCGAAGCAGCGCCTGCGCGCCCAGACCGAGGCGGCGGCAGCGCGCGGCCTGTTCGGCGCCCCGGCCGGCGTCGTCGGCGGCGAGATCTTCTGGGGCAACGATCGCCTCGAGGCGGCGGTGGCGGCGGCGCGCGGCACGGCTGTCGACGCGGCGGCGAGTGGCGCGGTGCTCGACGCCTGGTTCGGGCCGCCCGATCAGGATGCCGCCGCCCTGGCGGCGCGGCAGGGGCGCTGGTTCGGCAGCGCGCCCGAGGTCGATGCGGAACTGCGTCGCCGCTTCGGCGCTCTCGTCTGTGCCGCGGCGCGCGGCCAGCTCGCCGGCTGGGCGGCGACGCCGCGCGGCCGTCTGGCACTGGTGCTGCTGCTCGATCAACTGCCGCGCAACGTCTACCGCGGTCAGCCCGAGGCCTTCGCCTCCGACGCCCAGGCGCTGCCGCTGGCGCTGACGGCCCTCGATGCCGGCCTCGACGCCGGCCTCGACATCCTCGAGCGCAGCTTCCTGTACATGCCCTTGGAACACGCCGAGGACCTCGCCCTGCAGGAGCGCGGTGTCGCGGTCTTCGCTCGCCTCCTCGACGAGAGTCCGCCGGCGCTGCGCCGGCAGGCGCAGGAGTTCCTCGACTTCGCCCGCCAGCACCGCGACGTCATCGCTCGCTTCGGCCGCTTTCCGCATCGCAACGCCGTCCTTGGCCGGCCGTCGACGCCGCAGGAGGTGGCCTACCTGGCCGACGGCGGCCACCGCTTCGGGCAGTAGATCGTGACCCCTGCGGCCGCGCCGCGCGGGGGCAGCATCCAGAACGGGAGGGGGCCGCCCCGTCGGCGCCTGTTGGCGCGATGGCGCGCGGCGTCAGGTATCTCGCGCCGACGGGATGCCACGGCCCGCCAGCGCGAGGACCCGTTGCGTCGGCAACCCGTCGCCCTCTAGAACCCTGTGTCCATGGACTGGCTCACCAACCCCGAGATCTGGATCGCCCTCATCACGTTGACCGTCCTCGAGCTGGTGCTCGGCGTCGACAACGTCATCTTCATCTCGATCCTGGCGTCGAAGCTGCCGACGAACCAGCAGGCCCGCGCGCGCACCATCGGCCTGGCGCTGGCCATGATCACGCGCATCCTGTTGCTGCTCTCGCTCGCCTGGCTGGCGCACCTGACGGCGCCGCTGGTCACGGTGTGGGAGTACGAGATCTCCGGCCGCGACATCATCCTGCTGCTCGGCGGCCTTTTCCTGATGGCCAAGAGCACGCACGAGATCCACGACAAGCTCGAAGGGCAGGAGGGCGCGGTGTCGACGCGCGTCGTGCCGACGTTTGGCGCGGTGATCGTGCAGATCGTGCTGCTCGACATCGTCTTCTCGATCGACTCCGTCGTCACCGCCATCGGCATGTCGCCGCATGTGCCGGTGATGGTGGCGGCGGTGATGATCTCGGTGGTGACCATGATGCTGTTCGCCGGTCCGATCAGCGCCTTCGTCGAACGCCACCCGACGGTGAAGATGTTGGCGCTGAGCTTCCTGCTGCTGATCGGCGTGGCGCTGATCGCCGACGGCCTGCACTTCCACATTCCGCGCGGCTACATCTACTTCGCGATGGGCTTCTCGGTCATGGTCGAGATGCTCAATCTGCGTCTGCGTCGCAGCCCCGAGGCGCCGGTGCGCCTGCGCAGCCGCGTCGCGGAATGATGGGGAGGGCGCGGCGGGCGCCGCGCCCTCCCCATCACCCGAGCGCCTCGGACACCCGCTGTAGCGACACGTCATAGCGGTGCGCGACGTTCATGTGGCCGCCGTCGAACTCCTCGTACACGTGCGGCACGCCGAGGGCCTGCAGGCGGCGCGTATAGATGCGGTTGCCGAGCTGCAGGTGGTGCTCGTCGAAGCGGCCGCAATCGAGGAAGTAGAGGTGCAGGCGGCGCAGCGCGTCGGCGTGCGCCGTCGCCAGGTCGACCGGGTCGTGCGCCAGCCAGCGCGCCCAGACGGCCGGGCGCAGCTCGCCGGTGCTGGGGTCGAAGGGCAGGTCGAAGCCGACCGCGCTGTCCGGGTTGGGCGAATAGCACGCGGCCATCGCCAGCATGTTGACCAGCGCGAACCACTGCCGGCCGCGCGCGTGCGGCGGCTGCGGAAAGGTGGCGAGGAAACGCCCCGGATCGTGCTCGTAGCGGTCCAGGGCCGCCACCGCAGCGGGAATATCGGCGCGGTAGCAGTGCTCGAAGTACTTGTCGCCGGAGTGGTCGACGGCGAGACCGAACACCTCCGGGTGGCGCATCGCCAGGACCGTCGCCGCGTAGCCGCCCGAGCTCTTGCCCATGACGACGCGCTGTTCGCGGACGGGGAGGGTGCGCAGCGCCGCGTCGATGCGCGGGACCAGCTCGCCGACCAGGTGGTCCTCGTAACGTCCGGTGGCGGCGGAATTGATGTACTGACTGCCGCCGAGGCGGGTCAGGCAGTCGGCCATCACCAGAATCAGCGGCCGCACCGCGCCGGCGCGGACGAGGCGCTCGAGGCGCTGCGGCAGCGTCTCGCCCCACAGCGACTCGGACAGCAGCAGGCGGCCGCCGCCGGCGAAGCCGGCGAGGAAGTACACCACCGGATAGCGCGTCGTGCAGGTCTCGTAGTCGGGCGGCAGGTAGACGGGCACCTGCCGCTCGGACGGGTCGCCCATGGCGTTGCCGCGCAGGACAGCGCTCGCAATGGTCAGCGTCAGCACCGGCATGCGGCGAGCGATAGCACGATGCACGGCGGCAAACCCCCCGCGTACCCGGCGGCCGCCGTGGGCGGCGGCACGGGGGCTCTTTCGACTGGCAGGCGGACACGGCATACTCGCGCCCGCATGCCGCCCGTCGCCGACCGCTTCGGCCGCCCGATGCGCAACCTGCGCATCTCGGTCACCGACCGCTGCAACCTGCGTTGCGCCTACTGCATGCCCGAGGAGCACTACGTCTGGCTGCCGCGCGGCGACATCCTCTCGTTCGAGGAGATCGCGACGCTGGTCGACTGCTTCACCGACCTCGGCGTCGACAAGGTGCGTCTCACCGGCGGCGAGCCGCTGCTGCGGCACGACCTGCCGACCCTGGTGCGTCTGCTGGCGGCCAAGCCGGCCCTGCGCGACCTGGCGCTGACCACCAACGGCATCCTGCTCGCCGACCACGCCGCGGCGCTGAAGGCGGCGGGCCTGCACCGCCTGACCGTAAGCCTGGACACGCTGCGGCCCGAGCGTTTCCGGGCGCTGACCCGTCGCGATGGCCTCGCGCAGGTGCTCGCCGGCCTGCGCGCCGCCGATGCCGCCGGCTTCCGCCCCCTCAAGCTCGATACCGTCGCCATGCGCGGCGTCAACGACGACGAGCTCGCCGACCTCATCGAACTCGCCCGCCCGCTCGGCGCCGAGGTGCGCTTCATCGAGTACATGGACGTCGGCGGCGCCACCCATTGGTCGGCGCAGAAAGTGTACCCGCGCGACGCCATCCTCGCCGATCTGGCGCGCCGCTACGGGCCGATCGAGCCGCTGCGCGAGGAGAGCTCGGCGCCGGCCGAGCGCTACTGCCTGCCGGACGGCACGCGGTTCGGCATCATCGCGTCGACCACGGCGCCGTTCTGCCGCTCCTGCGATCGCGCCCGCCTGACGGCGGACGGCATGTGGTACCTGTGCCTCTATGCGCGTCTCGGCACCGACCTGCGCGCCGCCCTGCGCGGCGGCGCGACGCGCGACGAGCTGACGGCGTTGCTCGCCGGCGGCTGGCGGGCGCGCGATGACCGCGGCGCCGAGCGCCGTCTCGCCGAACGCCACCGCGCGCCGCTCATACCGGCCGACGAACTGCGCCGCGATCCGCATCTCGAGATGCACACGCGCGGCGGCTGAGCGCCGCCGTGCCGCGCCGCCTCGCGCTGATCGTCGTCGGCCTCGTCGCGGCGCTGCTGCTTGGCGAGGGGCTGCTGCGCCTCATCGACGCCGTGCCCGAGGTCGCCAACCCGCTCTACAGCTTCCACGTCGGCGATGCGGTGCTCGGCTGGCGCGGCAAGCCGGGCATCACGCGCCGCTTCCGCCGGCCGCAGTTCGACGCGCGGATCGTCCACGACGCGGCGGGCTGGCGCGCGCCCCTGCCGCTGGCGCCGCCAGCGGCGCCGCGTCGCGTGCTGGTGCTTGGCGATTCCTTCACCTGGGGCTGGGGCGTCGCACAGGGCGAGGTGTACACGGATCACCTGCAGCGCGCCCGCCCCGACGCGGCGATCGCCAACCGCGGCGTCAACGGGTTCGGCACCGCGCAGGAGTACCTGCTGTTGCGGCAGGAACTGGCCGCCGGCCGCGTCGACCTCGTACTGGTGCAGGTGTTCGTCAACGACCTGGCCGACAATCTCGACGGCAAGGGCGGGCGGCGACCGTTGTTCGAGCTCGACGGCGACGCCCTCGCTGCGCCGTCGCAGCCGTTGCGGCCGCTGCAGGATCCCGTCCGCACCTGGCTCAAGGACCACAGCCGCGTCTTTCTGCTGCTCGACTACACCGGCCGTGCCCTGGGCGGCGGCAACGCGGCCGGCGCGCGGCTGGCGCCGCCGCGCGACGCGCCGCCGGTGGAGGTCCGCGACGTACCGGGGGGCGAGCTGACGGCGCGCCTGCTGGCCGCCATGCAGGCCGCCGCGACGGCGCACGGGGCGCACTTCGCGGTACTCTATGCGCCGCACCGTCTGGAGATCGAGGGCGCCGTGCCGCCGCCGGTGGTGCGGGCGGCGCACGCGCTGGCGCACGCGGTCGGGTCGGCGCCGGGCGCCGCCTGGATCGATCTCACCGCGCCGCTCGCCGCCGCTGCCGCCGCCGGCGCGCCGGTGCTGTTTGCCGGCGACGAGCACTGGACGCCGGCGGGCCACCGGGTGGTGGCCGACGCCATCCTCTCCTCGGGAGTGTTCGATGTGGCGCCCCCCTCACCCTGACCCTCTCCTGCGGGGGATCCTGCGAGCAGCGCGGTGCTTCATGAGGCCCCTTCTCCCGCCGGGAGGGTGAGGGGATCGTATTTCTTAGGCGCCGTCGGCTAGGGCGGCGGCCGCCGCCGCCGGATCCGCGGCCGCCAGCACGGCGCGGATGACCGCGACGCCGTCGGCGCCGGCGGCGCGTACGGCGGCGGCGTTGGCGGGCGCGACGCCGCCGATGCCGAAGAGTGGCAGCGTCGCGAGGGCGCGTGCGCGACGCAGGCCGTCGAGGCCGAGCGGCGCGCCGAAGGCACGTTTCGACGGCGTGTCGAAGAGCGGCCCGAATACGGCATAGTCGGCCCCCGCGCCCTGCGCCGCGGCGACCTCCTCGGGCGCATGTGTGGAGACGCCGATGAGGCGGTGCGGCCCGAGGAGGGCCCGCGCGTCGGCGACGGCGAACGAGTGTCCGGGCAGGTGCACCCCGTCGGCATCGCAGGCGAGGGCGATGTCGACGCGGTCGTTGATGAGCAGTGCCGCGCCGGCGGCGCGGGTCAGCACCCGCAGCTCGGTCGCCAGCGCCAGGAGCGCCCGCGTCGGCAGGTCGCGTTCGCGCAGCTGCACCAGCCGCGCGCCGCCGCGCAGCGCCGCCGCCACCACCTCGGTCAGCGGCCGACCGGCGGTCTGGGTGCGGTCGGTGACGAGGTACAGCCCGCGCAGCGCGATCATCAGGGGGAGGACGCGGCGGCGCCGCACCGCATCAGAGAGGGTGCGGCGCAACCGCACCCTGCGTCATTCCTCATGCCCGGCGCGGCGGCGCCGCCGCATCCAGCAACCCCTCGAGCGGACTCGACGCCGTCGCGTAGAGCTTGCGCCCGATGCGCCCGGCGCGGAACGCCGCCCGCCCGGCCGCGACGCCGAGGCGCATGGCGTGCGCCATCAGGATCGGATCGCGCGCCCCGGCGATGGCGGTGTTCAGCAGCACGGCGTCGCAGCCCAGTTCCATCGCCAGGGCGACGTCGGAGGCCGTGCCGACGCCGGCGTCGACGATCACCGGCACGCGCGCCTGTTCGAGGATGATGCGCAGGTTGTAAGGGTTGCGGATGCCCAGACCGGAGCCGATCGGCGCCGCCAGCGGCATCACCGCGGCGCAGCCGATGTCCTGCAGGCGCAGCGCCGCCACCGGGTCGTCGGTGATGTAGGGCAGCACCGTGAAGCCGTCCTCGACCAGCACCCGCGACGCCTCGAGCGTCGCCGGCATGTCGGGGAACAGCGTCCGCTCGTCGCCGATCACCTCGACTTTGACCAGGTTGCCGACGCCCGCCTCGCGCGCCAGGCGGGCGGTGCGCACCGCGTCGGCGGCGGTGTAGCAGCCGGCGGTGTTGGGGAGGATGGTGATGCGCTGCAGGTCGAGGTGGTCGAGGAGGTTCGGCTGACCGGGGTCGGTGATGTTCACCCGCCGTACGGCGACGGTGACCATCTCCGCCCCCGCGGCGTCGATGGCGGCGCGCGTCTCGGCGAAGTCCTTGTACTTGCCGGTGCCGACGATGAGCCGCGAGTGGTAGATGCGGCCGCCGAGCCGGAAGCCGTCCTCGACCGGCGTCTCGTCGGCCGTCTGGGGCAAGGGGCGGTCGGAACTGGCGCTGACGGACATGACGCTCAACCTCCTCCGATGAACTGCACGATCTCGACGACGTCGCCCTCGCGCAGCCGGCGCGTGCCGTATTCGGCGCGCGGCAGGACATCGAGGTTCAGCGCGACGGCGATGCAGCGCGCCGCGAAGCCCAGCTCGCGCACGAACTCCTCGACCGAGACGCCGTCGCGCAGCTCGCGCACGTCGCCGTTCACCGTGACGCGCATGCGCAAACGGTTAGTCGTCGGACAGTTTCTTTACAACCTGGGGGGTGTTTGGTAGCCGACCGAATGGCTTCAATCGCACGTGCGCTGGTCAGTGTCAGCGACAAGACCGGCCTGATCGACTTCGCGCGCGGCCTGCACGGGCTCGGCGTGCAGATTCTCTCCACGGGCGGCACCCTCAAGGCGCTCACCGACGCCGGCATCCCGGCGCGGCAGGTGAGCGAGTTCACCGGCTCGCCGGAGATCCTCGACGGACGCGTCAAGACGCTGCACCCGAAGATCCACGGCGGCCTGCTCGGCCGCCGCGACGACGCCGCGCACCGGGCGCAGATGGCGGCCAACGGCATCGAGCCGATCGACCTGGTGGTGGTGAACCTCTACCCGTTCGAGGCGACGGTGGCGAAGCCCGGCTGCACGCTCGAGGACGCGATCGAGAACATCGACATCGGCGGGCCGTCGATGATCCGGTCGGCGGCCAAGAACCACCACGACGTCGGCGTCGTCACCGACCCCGCCGACTACGCCGTCGTGCTCGAAGAGCTGCGCGCCAACGGCGGCGCGCTGTCCGCGGCGACGAAGTTTCGCCTGGCGCGGCGCGCCTTCGAGACCACGGCGCGCTACGATGGCGCCATCGCCGACTGGCTCGGCGCCCGCGCGGCGACGCCCGAGGCGCCGTTCGGCGACACCGTGCACCTGGCGCTGCGTAAGGCGCAGGACCTGCGTTACGGCGAGAATCCGCACCAGAAAGCCGCGCTGTACGGCGAGTTCTTCCGCGTCGTCGAGCAGCGGCACGGCAAGGAGCTGTCGTACAACAACATCATGGATGCCAACGCGGCGCTGTGGCTGATGCGCGAGTTCGTCGGCGGCCCGCCGGCGGTGGCCATCCTCAAACACAACACGCCGTGCGGCGTCGCCACCGGCGCCAGTGTCGCCGCCGCCTATCAGGCGGCCTACGCCACTGATCCCGAGTCGCCGTTCGGCGGCATCCTGATCGCCAACCAGGAGTGGACGCTGGAGCTGGCGACGATCGTCGACGAGATTTTCACCGAGGTGCTGATCGCGCCATCGTTCGCGGCCGACGCGCTGGCGTTCCTCAAGCAGAAGAAGAACCGTCGCCTGATGACCTGGACGCCGGCGGCGATGGACGGCCTGACGCGCGAGGTGCGCAGCGTCGCCGGCGGTCTGCTGGTGCAGGACACCGACCGCGCCATCGAGGACCCCGCCCACGCGCGGGTGGTGACGCGCCGGCCGCCGAGCGACGATGAGGTCACCGCCATGGGCTTCGGTCTCAAGGTGGTTAAGCACGTCAAGTCGAACGCCATCGCCTTCGTGCGTGCCGACCGCACCCTGGCCCTCGGTGGCGGCGCCACCTCGCGCGTCGACCCGGTGCTCGCCGCCCGCGCCAAGGCCGGTCGCGTCGGCATCTCCCTGCAGGGCTCGGTGCTGGCCAGCGACGCCTTCTTTCCGTTTCCCGACGGCGTCCAGGAAGCCGCCGCCGCCGGCGCCACCGCCATCATTCAACCCGGCGGCAGCGTCCGCGACGCCGAGGTCATCGCCGCCGCCGACGCCCTGAACCTGGCCATGGTGCTCACCGGCGTGCGCCACTTCCGACATTGACAGTAGAGGACTTCACACGCAGGCACGCAGCAACGGAGTTGGCTGAGCGCGCTCCGTTACTGCGTGCCTGCGTGTGAGGCGTGCGGTCTTTTCTCATGAAGATTCTCGTTATCGGCGGCGGTGGCCGCGAGCACGCACTGGTGTGGAAGCTGCGCCAGTCACCCCGGGTGACGCAGGTGTGGTGCGCGCCGGGTAACGCCGGCATCGATGAGTTGGCGGAGCCGGTGGCGTTGGACGTGGCGGACGTCGGCGGCATCGTCGCGTTCGCGCAGGCCAACGGCGTCGACCTGGTGGTGCCGGGTCCCGAGCTGCCGCTGACGCTCGGCATCGTCGACGCGCTGGCGGCGGTCGGCATCCGCGCTTTCGGGCCGACGCAAGCGGCCGCGCAGCTCGAGGGCAGCAAGGCGTTCTCGAAGGAGCTGATGCGGCGCTGCCAAGTGCCGACCGGCTTCTTCTCGAGCTTCACCGACGCCGACGAGGCGGTGCGCTATGTGCACGAGGTGGGGGCGCCGATCGTCGTCAAGGCCGACGGCCTGGCGGCGGGGAAGGGCGTCGTCGTCTGTCAGACGGTGGCCGAGGCGGAACAGGCGATCGACGAGATCATGCGCGGGAAGAGCTTCGGCGACGCCGGCGCGCGCGTCGTCGTCGAGGAGTTCCTGGCCGGCGAGGAGGTCTCGTTCATGGCCATCAGCGACGGTGAGACGGTCCTGCCGCTGGCGTCGTCGCAGGACCACAAGCGCGCCTACGACGGCGATACGGGTCCGAACACCGGCGGCATGGGTGCCTACTCGCCGGCGCCGGTGATGACCGCGGCACTGCACGAGCAGGTGATGCGCGAGATCATGACGCCGGTGGTGCGTGGCCTCGCCGAGCGCCAGATCACGTACACCGGCGTCCTCTACGCCGGATTGATGATCACCGCCGACGGCCCCAGGGTGCTGGAGTTCAACTGCCGCTTCGGCGACCCCGAGTGCCAGGCGCTGCTGCTGCGCTTCCAGGGCGACCTGGCGGAGTTGCTGGAGGCGACCACCGCGGGACGCCTGGCCGGCATGACGCTGGCCTGGGACCCGCGCCCTGCCGTGTGCGTCGTGCTCGCCGCCGGCGGCTATCCGGGCACCTTCGAGCGCGGCAAGGCGATCGCCGGACTGGACCGGCTGCGCGATTGGCGCGACGGGGTGGTCTTCCACGGCGGCACGACACGGCGCGATGGGGCGGTGGTGACCAACGGTGGGCGGGTGCTCGGCGTCACGGCGCTCGGCGCCGACGTGACGGCGGCGGTGGCCGAGGCCTATCGGGCGGTGGAGGAGATTTCGTGGGACGCGATGCAGTATCGACGCGACATCGGACGACGCGCGCTGGAGCGAGAGCGATGAAGCCCAAGGCACGGGTCGCGGTCCTGATGGGCAGCGACAGCGACTGGGAGGTGATGCAGGGCGCGGTCGAACGGCTGAAGGGATTCGGCGTCGGCTGCGAGGTGCATGTCATGTCGGCGCATCGCACCCCGGCGCGCGTCGCGGACTACGTCAGCGGTGCCCCGGCGCGCGGCATCGCCGTGTTCGTCGTCGGCGCCGGCGCCGCCGCGCACCTCGCCGGCGTCGTCGCCGCGCACACGACGCGACCGGTGATCGGCGTGCCGCTCAACGCCACCAGCCTGAACGGCCTCGACGCCCTGCTGGCGACGGTGCAGATGCCGAGCGGCGTGCCGGTGGCGACGGTCGCCGTCGGCGGCGCCGAGAACGCCGGCATCCTGGCGGCGCAGATCCTCGCCGTCGGCGACGCCGCGCTGGCGGCGAAGCTGGATGCGTTCAAGGCCGACATGGCGAAGACGGTCCGCGAGAAGGACGCCAAGCTGCGGGAAAAGCGCTGAAGGAATTCACACGGAGGCACGGAGAGGGTCGGCGCCCTGCGTGTCTCCATGCCTGCGTGTGAAAGGGTTTCGGCTGACGTAGGGTGACGACGCATGATCGAGTTCCGTCCGTTCAAGGCTCTGCACTACGACCAGGCGGTCGTGCCGCTCGCCGACGTCATCGCGCCGCCGTACGACGTCATCGACGCCGCGCACCTGGACCGTCTGTACGCGCGCAATCCGCACAACGTCGTGCGCCTGATTCTCAACAAGGCGCCCGACCGCTACGCCGCCGCCGCCGCTGCGTTGCGCGACTGGCGCGCCCGCGGCGTGGTCGCCCAGGAGCGCCAGCCGGCGCTCTACTGGTACGTGCAGGACTTCGCGCTGCCGGACGGCAGCCGTCATCGCCGCAGCGGCCTGCTCGCCGCCGTGCGCCTGCAGCCGTTCGGCGCCGGCAACATCCTGCCGCACGAGCGCACCTTCGCCGGCCCCAAGGCCGACCGGCTGAAGCTCATGCACGCCTGCGGCGCCAACCTGAGTCCGATATTCGGCGTCTACCCCAACCGCGCCGCCGCCATGGCGGCGGCGCGCGCCGTGGCCGACGCCGCGCCGCCGTGGATCGACGTGCAAGAGGCCGGCGAGCGCCACCGCGTCTGGCGCCTCGCCGACGCCGCCACCCTCGCCGCGCTGCGTGACGGCCTGGGCGACACCAAGGTGTTCATCGCCGACGGCCATCATCGCTACGAGACCGCGCTCGCCTACCGCGACGAGCGCCATGCCGCCGGCGACACCGCTACCGACGCGCCGCACAACTTCATGCTCATGTACCTGTGCTCGATGGACGACCCCGGCCTGGTCGTGCTGCCGACGCACCGCCTGTGGCGCGGCGCCTTCGACGACGCCGCCTGGGCGCGCGCGACGCCGCACTTCCGCGTCGAGGAGGTCGACGCCGACACCGTGCTCGCGCGCCTCGCCGCCGCGCCTGCGCCCGGCTGCATCGGCGTGCGCACGCCGACGCGCACCGCGGTGCTGCACCTGAAGGATCTCGCCGCCGTCGACGGCGCGCTGGCGGAGATCGCGCCGATCATCCGCCATCTGGACGTCACCGTGCTCGACCGCTTCCTGCTCGGCCATCTGCTCGGCGTCGACTGCGTGCAGGCCGGCCAGGACGGGCGACTGCTGTATACGCACGACGACCGCCAGGCGCTCTGCGCCGCCGGGCAGGACGGCGTCGGCGCCGCCTTCCTGCTGCGCCGGCCGAGCATGGGCGAGGTCGCCGAGGCCTGCCTGGCCGGTGAGGTGATGCCGCAGAAGTCGACCTACTTCTTCCCCAAGCTGCAGACCGGCCTGGTGTTCCACCTGCTCGACGCCGATGCCTGACGCGCCGGCCGCCGCCGACGGGTTCTCCGCCGACGAGCGCCGCGCGCTCGCGCCGTACTTCACCAACCAGGACCGCCCCGTCTTCGCCCTGCGCAACCTGCCCGAGGTGGTCAAGGCGGCGCTGTTCGCGCGCTACTCGCGCTCGCCGAAGTCCCTGCGCCGGCTGTTCCTCGACGAGTTCCTCGACGCCGCCGGTGGTGGGGTGGGGGAGTCGGCGGTCGGCGTGCGCCGGTCCGAGCAGCTCTTCTCCCGCGTCCTGGCCGACTACGGCGACGATTCGGTGGCGCAACTCGGCGGCGCGCACGTCGCCGTCGAGGGCGCCTCCAACCTGCTCACCAAGGCGCTCGAGTGGGGTCGCCTGATGGCCTACCTCGAGCAGTCGACGCGCTACATCCCCTACACCCAGCGCGAGCGCGGCCAGTGGCGCTACGCTGTCCCAGCCGAGCTCGACGGCACGCCGCTGCGCGCCGCCGCCGTCGCCGTGCTCGACCGCTGCTTCGCGACCTACGTGCGGTGGCTTCCCGACGCGCTGGCGCTGTGCGAGCGCCGCCTGCCGCGGCCCGACGGCGTCTCCGCCGTCGCCCACACCGCCACCGTGCGGGCCATGGCGCTCGACGCGCTGCGCGGCCTGCTGCCGGCGGCGACGCGTTCCAACGTCGGCCTGTTCGGCAGCGGCCAGGCCTACGAAGCGCTGCTGCTGCGCCTGCGCGCGCACCCGCTTGCCGAGGCACGCGCCTGTGCCGAGGCAATGAAGGGCGAGCTCGACGACGTCATTCCCGCCTTCCTCACGCGCGTCGACCGCCCCGAGCGCGGCGGCGTCTGGGTCGACTATCTGCGCGCTCTGCGCGAGGACACGGCACGCATCGGGTCCGTGCTCCTCGCCGATCTGAACCCGGCAGCGGCGGAGGCGGTGACGCTGACCGACTGCGACCCGGACGGCGAGATCAAGGTCGTCGCCGCGGCGCTCTACGCGTCCTCGTCGCTGCCCGACGCGCAGCTGCTCGCCGTCGCGCGCTCGTTGTCCGCGAGCCAGCGCGCCGACGTGCTGCGCGCCGCCGTCGGCGCGCGTCACAACCGCCGCCACAAGCCCGGCCGCGCCTTCGAGCGTGCCGTCTATCGCTTCGATATCGTCACCGACTACGGCGCCTTTCGCGACCTGCAGCGCCACCGGATGTGTACGCTCGAGTGGCAGCGCCTGACGCCGACGCTCGGCTACGTCGTGCCGGAGATCGTCGAGACGCTCGGCGCCGGCGCCGACTGGCAGTCGGTGATGGGCGAGGCCGCCGACGTGCACCGCGCCATCGCCGCCGCCGGCCACCCGGATGCCGCCGCCTACGTCCTGCCCATGGCGCACCGCCTGCGCTTCTACCTCGAGTGCAACGCCCGCGAGGCGATGCACCTCATCGAGCTGCGCTCGACGCCGCAGGGCCACCCCGCCTACCGCGCCGTCGCCCAGGCGATGCACCGCGCCATCGCCGCGCGCCATCCCGCCATCGCCGCCGCCATGCGCTTTGTCGACCATTCGGCGGCGGAGACCGGCCGCCTCGAGTCCGAACGCCGCAGCGGCCGGTGATCGTCGGTTGATGCATCGAGCACGAAGCGGTTCCGCGGTCGCTTCTCGATGTCGGCGACGGCCAGGCCGGCGGTGTGGGCGCGCGCTCGTTGGCGGTCGTCGGCGCTGCCGAAGCGGATCCCGGACGATGCGGGAGGCGCATCAGAACCTTGACCGTCTGACCACATAGGGCCATCATGGCCTCATGAAGCAGGCCAATGTGTCCCAGTTGAAGAACGGGCTGAGCCGGTATCTTTCGTACGTTCGGCGTGGCGGGGTGGTGCGGGTGTTCGACCGCGACCGCGCGGTGGCGGAGCTGGTGCCGGTCGGACGTGCCACCGCGGCGGGCAGCGCCGAGTTGGAGGGGATTCTCGACGACCTGGCGCGCAAGGGCGTCGTGCGCCGCGGCAGTGGCGCGCTGCCGGCGGAACTCCTCCAGGGCGACCTGCCGACGGCGACCGCCAGCGTGCTGGAGGCGCTGCTGGCCGAACGGCGCGAGGGGCGGTGAAGTTCTGGGACAGCTCGGCGGTGGTGCCGCTGCTGCTGAGCGAGCCGACGAGTGCGGTGGCGCGTGCGCTGTTGCGCGACGATGCGGCGATGGTGGTGTGGAGACTCACCGGGGCGGAGATCGTCTCCGCCCTGTACCGGCGCCGTCGCGGCGAGGAGATCGACGAAGCGGCCGTCGTGGCGGCGCTGCGGCGCCTCGCGGCGTTCGAGGCGCATTGGACCGCGGTGGAGGATCTCGCCCCGGTCGACCGGCGCGCGCGTCGGCTGCTCGCCACGCATCCGTTGCGCGCTGGGGATGCGCTGCAACTCGCCGCGGCGTTGATCGCCTGTGACGAGCATCCCGAACTCTTGCCGGTCGTTACCCTGGATGAGCGCCTCGCGCACGCGGCCCGGCGCGAGGGGTTCGCGGTGCTACCCGCCTCCGGCTGACCGCTGACGGCTGAGAGCACACGCCGCAGCAGGCGTACCCTTCCCGGCGAATGGTCTCTCGCTCCAGTCGAGCCTCAGGCCGCGCCTCACGCCGCGGTTGACGGCCGCGGGGCGATCGGGTTCTACCCCTGCGGTGGACGTGGCCCGGCGCGCGGCCGCAGGGGAGGCGCGGGTGGCATACGAAATCCGGCCGATGTCGCTCGGCGAGATCCTCGACATCGGCTTCAGGCTGCTGCGCAACCACTTCTGGTTGCTGGTCGGCCTGGCGGCAACAATCTACGTGCCGTTGGGCCTCGTCGGGGAAGCGTTTCCCATCGCGGCGGGCATCTCCGCGAGTGGCGAGGTCCTGTCCGCTTCGCCGCTGGCGCTGGTCCTGCTCAGCCTTGTGACACTGGTGGTCGTCGGCGTCGGCGCGCCGCTCGCCAGCGCGGCGATGACGGCGGCCGTCGGCGACATCTACCTCGGTCGACCGACCGGCGTCGCTCCGGCGCTGCGCCGGGCGTGGGCGTTGTTCATGCCCCTGGCGTGGACGACGCTGCTCTCATACGCGATCATCGCCGCCGGCCTGTTGTTGCTGATCGTGCCCGGCCTGTGGCTGATGCTCGCCTATTTCGTCTCCTCGCAGGTGGTGTTGCTGGAGGGGCTGTCGGGCATGGCCGCCCTGCGGCGCAGCGGCGAACTCATGCGCGGCAACAAGGGGCGGGCCTTCCTTATGGCCCTGGCGGTCGGCGTGCTGCAGGCGGTGGTGAGCGGTGCCACGACCTCTGCGCTGCAGGACCTGCCGCTGCTCGGCGTCGCCGTCGGCACGGTCGTCTCGACGGTGAGCATGGCCTACCTGATCGCCGTCACCGTCGTGTTCTACTTCGATCTGCGCTGCCGGCGCGACGCATTCGATCTCGAACATCTGGCGCGCATGATCGAGCCGCGTGGCCCGCTGTAGCCATCAAGGTGACGGGATCACACGCTGCCGATCTTCGGCGCCAGCCAGCGGTCGAAGAAACCGGCGCCGGGCTTCTTGCGGCCCTCCAGCTCCTGCAGGTAGGCCTCGACGGCGTCGAACAGCTCGCCGGTGGCGACGCCGTCGGCCTCGGGTCCGAGCTGATCGAGGCCGACCATCACCTGGCGCATCAGGTTGTGCACGCCGCGGCCGCCGCTGCGCTTGAAGAAGAGATGCATGGCCGTGGCGAGTGTCATGAGCACGCGCACCAGCGCGCGTCCGTCCTCCGGCAACTCGTTGAACAGCGTCTCGAGCTCCGCCTGGGCGGTGAAGTAGTCGCCGCGGTTGAAGCGGTCGATGGCGGCGAACATACGCTCGTGGGCGGCGGGATCCATGCGTCGTCGGACACGCTATGCAGGGACGGCGCGGCTCACAACCGCCAGACGCCGCGCAGGTGCTCGAACGTCAGGGCGAACCACAGGATCACCGGTGCGCCGACGAAGGTGAGCAGGCCGAGAAAGGTGCCGACGATGTCGGTCAGGGCGCCGGGGCTGCCGACCAGCCAGGGGAAGAGCAAGACGACGGCGAGGTCGAGGGCGAAGAGCACGCCGACGCCGAGCCCGGCGCGGCTGGCCAGCGCGCGCCCGCCGAGCCCCGGCGTGGCGGCCAGCAGCGCCAACAGCGGCAGGACCGAGAGGGCCAGCTGCGGTAGCGACAGGGCCAGGCGGAGTTCGCTGTTGCCGCGCCGGAACCAGATCTCCTGGCGGCCGCTGGACGCGTCGCGCCGCTCGAGGTTCCAGCCGGTGAGCAGTGGGCTGCTGACGGCGGCGGCGCCGTACAGCGCCGTCGCCCAGCCGCGCGGCGCGGCGGTGAGCCAGCCGGCGAGGACGAGGACCGCGAACAGCGCGAGGAAGCGGGCGACGAAGCCGGCCGGGCGCATCAGCGCGAGCGCTCGACCCAGGCCATGGCGTAGGCGACGGTGAGGACCAGGAACAGGCCCTGCCAGACGTACTCGTGCATGTAGTCGAAGAGGGCCGGTTGCAGCTCGGCGACGCGCACCAGCACGGCGATGCGAAAAATGTTGAGCGCCTGCAGGGCGACGACGCCGAGCGCCACGCCGCCCACGCGGGCGCGCCAAGTCGCCGGGTAGGCGAGCAGGAAGACGGCGAGGATGAGCAGCACATAGACGCCGGTACATTCGAAGTTGATGTGCACCACCAGCGCCCCGACGGAGATCTCGTCGCCGCGCACGCGTGCCGCACCGCCGCTGAGGTCGGCGAGCCAGGTGGCGGCGGCGGCCAGGGCGCGCTGCACGGCGCCGAGACGATCGGGCAGGGCGACCGCCCAGGCGAGGATGCTGGCGCCGACCAGGTAGACGAAGAAGCGCAGCGCGAACTGCTGCGGCGGCGTCAGACGGCGGGCGGGGACAGCGGCGCTGGTCATGCACGGCGGGGTGCGGCGCCGATGCGCCCCACCCGGATCCTCACTTCGGCGGCATGCGCAGGGCGCCGTCGAGGCGGATCGTCTCGCCGTTGAGGACGGCGTTTTCGACGATGTGGCGCGCCAGGGCGGCGAACTCGGGCGGCCGGCCGAGGCGCGAGGGGAACGGAATCTGCGCCGCCAGGGCGTTGCGCGCCGGCTCGGGCAGCATCGCCAGCATCGGCGTGTCGAAGGTGCCGGGGGCGATGGTGCAGATGCGCACGCCGATCGAAGCCAGATCGCGGGCGATGGGCAGCGTCATGCCGACCACGCCCGCCTTCGAGGCCGAGTAGGCCGCCTGGCCGATCTGGCCGTCGTAGGCGGCGACCGAGGCGGTGTTGACGATGACACCGCGCTCGCCGTCCTCGTTCGGCGTGTTCTTCATCATCTGCGTCGCGCACAGGCGCAGGACGTTGAAGGTGCCAATGAGGTTGATCTCGATCACCTTGGAGAAGATCTCCAGCGGCATCGGGCCGGCTCTGCCGGTGGTCTTCATCGCCGCACCGGTGCCGGCGCAGTTGACGTTGATGTGCACGGTGCCGAAGTGCGCGATCGTCTGTTCGACGGCGGCCGCCACTTCCGCCTCGCTGGTCACGTCGGCGCCGGCGAACGCCGCATTGGCACCCAGTTCCGTCGCCACCGCCGCGCCATCGGACTGCGGCCGATCGACGATCATCACCTTGCCGCCGGCGCCGAGGAGTTCCTTGACCGTCGCCAGCCCGAGCCCGGACGCGCCGCCGGTCACCAACGCCACTGTTCCCGAAACCTTCATGCGATCCTCCAACCGTAGGTATGTCCGAGTTCCCTATGCCGACGCATCCGAGGCTGCAACCGACCGCCGCTCCCGCCTTCCCGGCGCGCGCGGGAGGGCGCCGCCCTTCACCGTGCCGGCGCGCGACCTCCGGTCAGCAGGCGGTCAGCAGGCGCTGAGGGCGTTGTTGACCGCACCGATCAGCTCGGCGATGGAGACCAGACCGTCGCCGTTGGCGTCGACCGGCGGGCAGTCGCCGAGCGGCAGCGTCCCCAGGGCGATGCCGACGGCGCGGACCAGGTCGCTGATCGACACCGCGCCGTCGTCGCCGCAGTCGCCGGGACAGGCGCGCCGCGACGCGGTCGGGGTGACCGTCGCCGTCGCCGTCGCGCTGGCGCTGGTAGTCGCGGTCGGGCGCGGCGCCGCCACGGTGGCCGTCGGCGTCGCCGTCGGGGTCGCCGTGGGCGTGGCGGTGTCGGCGGCGATGACGACCTGCACCTCGAACACGGCGGTGTCGGAGCGGTCGCCGCTGGTCTGGCGGTTGAGATTCACCGCATTGCCGGCGCCGAAGAGCTTGTAGCCACCGGGGGCCGCCGGGGCGGTCCAGAGGAAATCCCAGCCGGCGGTGCGCTGGGCGTCATACTCCTGCGGTTCGTTGTGCGTCAGCTCGCCGTTGCGCACCCGCGTCACCTGGCCGGGGACGGCGGTGAACACGCCGGCATCGGCGGCGACGTTGAATCCGGCGCCGCGCGCGCCCGGCGCGGTGGCCTGGACGATGAAGCGATAGGCGGCGGTGTCGCCGACCTGCACCTGCGCCGGACCGATGAACTCGACGCGCGGCCGCTGGCCGCCGTCGTGGCACTGGTTGCAGGTGAGGCGTCCCTGACCGGAGCGGTCGGTGATGCCGCCCGAGTTGGCGGCGGCCGGCGAGCCGTGCAGGAGGCTCGTCGCGAACCCGACGAGCAGCGCCACGCGTGCCGCCGCCATCGTCCGGCTCAGCAGCCCGACAGGGCGCGCCCGACGGCGGCGATCAGTTCGTTGATCGCCACCGCGCCGTCGCCGTTGGCGTCGATCGCCGGGCAGCCGGCGACCGGCGCGCCGAGGGCGATGTTGACACCGAGGATGAGCTCGTTGATGGCGACGACGCCGTCGCCGTTGCAGTCGCCAGCGCAGGCGGGCGCCGGCGTGGCGGTCGGCGTCGGCGTCGGGTCGGCGCCGACCTGCACGGCGAGCATCGCCAGCGCGTCGGCGTCGCCCTCGCTGCCGAGGTCGAGGTTGACGCTGTTGCCTGCGGCGAAGAGCAGCGCCGGACCGGCGTCGGTCGGGGCGCGCCAGCGGAACGACCAGGCGGCCTCGCCGCTGCCGTCGTTCTCGCGCGGTCCGGTGTGGGCCAGTTCGTTGCGGCGCGTCTCGCGGTTCTCGGAGCTCCGCACGCCGCTGTCGCTGCCGACGAGCAGCTCGCCGGCGCTGGCGGCGACGTTGAACCCGGCGGCGATCTGCGTCGCGACGGCATTCGAACGCACGACGACGCGGTACGTCGCCTCCGCGCCGGGCTCGACGGTGGTCGGACCCTCGATGGTGACCGCAGGGGGCACGGCGCCCAGGGCCGAATGACACTCGGCGCAGCCGATGTCTGCATAGCCGACGATGCCGCCGGGGCGGGCGTGCGCGGGTAGAGCGGCGAGGAGGAGGAGGGTGGCGAGCAGGATGGTCTTCACGAGAATCGACACTGCAACAGCGCCAGCGGTGTGGCAACTGGCCGGCGCGGCCTTGCCCCGCTCCTGCCACTCCCCCTACACAGTCGCCCATGGACCTCGCGGGAAAGATCGCCCTCGTCACCGGCGCCAGCCGCGGCGTCGGCCGCGCCGTCGCCGTGGCGCTGGCGGAGGCCGGTGTCGACGTCGCCTGCGCGGCGCGCGCCACCGACCGCGCGCCGCTGTCGCTGCCGGGGACGATCGACGACACCGTGCGCGCCGTCGAGGCCGCCGGCCGGCGCGCCCTGGCGGTGCCCACCAACCTCGCCGACGCGCTGCAGGTGACGCGCATGGTCGAGGCGACGCTGGCGCATTTCGGCCGCGTCGACATCCTCGTCAACAACGCCGCCATCACCTTCCCCGGCGACCTGGCGCTGCCGATGCAGCGCTACGACCTGATCATGGCGGTCAACCTGCGCGCGCCGCTGCTGGCGACGCAACTCGTCGCCGCCGACATGCAGACGCGCGGCGCGGGCGCGATCGTCAACGTCTCGTCGGCGGCGGCCCTGTTCGCGGTGCCGTCGTTGATGGCCTACGGCATGTCGAAGGCGGCGCTGGAACGGCTCACCATCGACTGCGCCCAGCAGCTGCAACCGCACGGCATCGCCGTCAACACCTTCCGCATCGACGTGCCGGTGGCTTCGGAGGGGTTCGTCGCCAACCTGCCGGAGCTCGACACGGACGATTGGGAGCCGACCGAGGTGCCGGCGGCCGGAATCCTGTGGATGCTGCGCCAGCCCTCCGCGTTCAGCGGCCACAACCTCGGCATGGTCGAATTGCGCGCGCGCTACGGCATCATGGCGTCGCGGGCCAGGAAGCCGTTCGTCATGCCGACCGACCCGCCGCGGGCGAAGGGGTAGGGCGATGGCGGTTGCAACTCGGCGGAGATTGTTTGAGGAACGGATGATGCGCGCTCTACTCCTGCTCCTGACCCTGAGCCTTTTGGCCCCCGCGACCACCGCCTCCGCCCAGCAGACGCTGTGCCCGGGGGACTGCGCGGTCGACGGCGCGGTGCAGATCGGCGATCTGCTCCTGATGGTCAACGTCATCAACGGCACGCGCGATATCGCTGACTGCCGCGCCGGCGACGCCGACGGCGACGGCCGCCTGCGCGCCCATGAGGTGACGCGCGGCGTCGTCAGCGCTCTGCGCGGCTGCTCGGCCGGCGCCGTCGGCCAGGCGGCCTTCTACCGCGCCCTGAACGGCGTGCCGGGCACGCCGGCGGCCATCGCCGCCGAGGAGGCGCGCGCCCTCGACCAGTTGCAGGCCGCCGTCGCGGCGGACGAGGCGGACGGCTGGTCGTGGTTCCTGCTCGGCATGCTGCATCTGCAGCGCCTCGGCCGCGAGGTGGACGACTACGAGCATCCCAGCCCGTTCGTCGTCGCCGAGGCGCGCCTGGCCAGCGCGGCCCTCGACCGGGCGGCACCGCTGCTCGCCTACGACAACCGCATCCCCGGCTTCCAGGGCGCCGCGACGTTCAACCTCGGCGTCCTCACCGACGACCCCGTCGTTCGACAGCGCGGCCTGGCGCAGCTCGAGGCGTCGCTGGCAACCAACTTCCTGTTCAACTCGTTCTCCTACCTCGGCGCGGTGGCGCCGACGGTGGGCCGCGACGATCCGCTCTTCGCGCGCGCCATCGCCTACCTCGACGCCGGCATCCAGAGCGGCTGCACGCCGGCCACCGACCCGCGCAACTGCGGCAACGGCGGGCGCGCGCCGCACAACATCCAGGGCTCGTTCACGCTGTTCGGCGACCTCTACCTGAAGGCCGGCCGCAGCGAGGACGCGCGCCGGTGGTACGAGTTCGGCCTGCTGATCCCCGGCCTGGAGAACTGGCGCCACCGCGCCCTGCTCGAGGAGCGGTTGGCGACATTCGACGATCGCGCGGCGCGCCTGGCGGACGACGATCCGAGCAACGATCCACGCCTGGCGGGCGTCGGCCCAGAGGCCTGCGTCTACTGCCACTACCAGTGACGCTTTACCGGCTGCGTGTTTCGGTATACCCCCCCGGGTCATGCCGCGGCGCCGAAGCGCCGGCCGGCGGGAGGAAATGATGCGACATGCGTTGCTGAGGACGGGGGCCGCGCTGCTGCTGGCGGCGGCGGTGGGAATGGGCGCGGCGGCGCCGCTACGGGCGCAGACCAAGGACGCACCCGCGGCCGCGGCCGGGGACGACAAGGTCACCGCCGATCTGCGCGCCTTCTGTCTGAAATGGATGGGCTTCATCGCCAAGCGCGAGGTCGACAACCGCACGGGCGTCAAGTGGCAGACGACCCCCGCCGGCGCGTCGGGCACCTTCGTCGGCTACAGCAAGGACTACGACTGCAACATGAAGGAGCGCTCGTCGAACGGCACGCCGGTGGCGACCATCGTCTACCGCGAGTACCTCTACAGCGCCGCCGGACCGTCGCAGGCCGAGGCGCTGGCCGCTCCGCCGACCATCGTCGAAGCCACCGAGGTGACGGAAATCTTCCGCTACACCAAAGGCGAGTGGGTCTACTGAGCCCGCCGGCATGAAGATCGGCATCGTCGGCTTTCCGCGCGCTGGCAAGACCACCGTCTTCAACGCCCTCACCGGCCTGCAGGCCGCGGTCGGTGGGTACGGCGACCCGGGCAAACCCAACCTCGGCACGATCAAAGTGCCGGACGCGCGCATCGACAGGCTCAGCGAGATCTTCTCGCCGCGCAAGACCACCTACGCGGAGGTGGTCTTCGTCGACCTTCCCGGCGGCGAGCGTGGCGGCGTGCTCGATCAGACGACGCTGGTGCAGATGCGCGACGCCGACGCCTTGGTGCAGGTGGTGCGCGGCTTCGTCGATCCGGTTTCGCAGGACGCAGCCGAGCCGGCGCGCGACGTCGCCGGCTTCCAGAGCGAGCTGGTGCTGGCCGACCTCGCCGTCCTCGAGAAGCGTGCCGAGCGGCTGCGCAAGGAGAAGGGCAAGGAGCAGGAGACCGAGTTGGTCGAGCGCTGCCTGAAGGCGCTCGAGGCGGAGACGCCGCTGCGCAACATCGAACTCTCCGCCGCCGAGCAGCGCACGCTCTCCGGCTTCGGCCTGCTGAGTCGGCTGCCGGTAATGGTGGTGGTCAACGTGCCCGAGGACCAGGCAGCGGCGCCGCTCGACGCGGCGGTGGCGGAGCGCCTGCGCGGCGAGTCGGCCCCCGGCCTGGCGCTGTGCGCGCAGATCGAGATGGAGATCGCCTCGCTCGACGCCGCCGATCGTACCGCCTTTCTCGCCGACCTGGGCGTCGCCGAGTCGGCCCGCGACCGCTTCATCCAGGCCGCCTACGGTTTGCTCGAGCTGATCAGCTTCCTCACCACCGGCGAGGACGAGGTGCGCGCCTGGCCGCTGCGCCGCGGCACCCCGGCGGTGCGCGCCGCCGGCAAGATCCACAGCGACATCGAGCGTGGTTTCATCCGCGCCGAAGTGGTCGCCTTCGACGACTTCGTGCGCCTCGGCTCCGACGCCAAGTGCCGCGAGGCCGGCAAGCTGCGCCTGGAAGGAAAGGACTACGTCGTCCAGGACGGCGACATCATCCATTTCCGCTTCAATGTCTGAAAACGTTCACACGCAGCAACGGAGACACCGAGAAGGACGGTTCTCTCCGTTTCTCCGTGCCGCCGTGTGGAGAGTCTTTTTGTTTCTGCTCTTCGCCACCCCCGCGCTTGCGGCCGGCGATCCACTGCGCGGGCGCGAGGTATTCGCGCTGGCCGGTGGGTGCGGCTGCCACAGCATGACGGATGGACCGGTGGGGGCCGGCGGGCGCGAGCTGCCGACGCCGTTCGGGACCTTCTACGGCACCAACATCACGCCCGACGCCGAGACCGGCATCGGCGCCTGGAGCGACGACGAGATCATCGCCGCGATCCGCGTCGGGGTGCTGCCCGACGGGTCGATCGAGGCGCCGGTGATGCCGTACGCCCAGTACGCCGGGATGGCCGATGCCGACGTGCGCGACCTGGTCGCCTACCTGCGCACCCTGCCGCCGGTGCGGCGCGAGAACCGGCCGGCCGCCGTGTCGCTGCCGCTGCCACGCCTCGCCTTCCGCGCCTGGCGGCTGCTCTACGGGCCGGGCAGACTGGCGCCGGCCGAGGCACCGGTCGAGGCGGTGGCGCGCGGCCGCTATCTGGCCGACCACGTCTCGATCTGCGGGGACTGCCACACGCCGCGCACCCGCCTGGGGGCGCTCGACACCTCTCTGTACCTGGCCGGCGCCAGCCACGGGCCGGACGGCGACCCGGTGCCGAACATCACCAGCGACCGCGTAACGGGCATCGGCAAGTGGAAGCAATCCGACCTCGTCTACCTGCTGCAAACCGGCTTCGAGCCCGACATGGACAACGTCCAGGGCCTCATGGCCGAGGTCATCGACGGACACGGCGGCGGGCCAGGGTACAAAGATGCCCCTGAATCGGAGTTGCGCTCGCTGGCAAAATACCTGAAAACCGTGCCGCCGGTGCGTCACGACGTGGGCAAGTAGCGCGGCGACCGGCGTCGCGCTGCGGGGGACCTGAGAACGCGAGCGAGTGATGGAGGGAGCGATGCGAAGCAAATCGACCTGGCTGTTGATCCTGGCCTTCGGGCTGCTGACGGCGCCCGCCGTACTGATCGCCGATGACGACGATGACAGCCTGCCGGCCGGCCCGATCAAGGACCGCCACTGGCTGATGGAGAGCATGGGAGACGAGGCCGAGGACATCAAGGAAGCCTTCAACCTCGACCAGGAGGGCTTCGACACCGCGGTCATCCAGCGCTCGGCCGACATCATCGCGCAGAACGCGCACCGCATGCCGGCCCTGTTCCCGAAGGGCAGCACCGACCCGAAGTCGCGCGCCCTGCCGGCGATCTGGGAGAACTGGGACAAGTTCGTGCAGGGCGCCAAGGATCTCGAGACCTCGGCGCAGTCGCTGTCGATGGCGGCGGCGTCCGAGGATGACGAGAACCTGAAAGAAAAGTCGCAGAAGGTGTTCGCCAACTGCAAGAGCTGCCACGACCAGTTCCGCAAGCCGGACAAGCCCTGAACGCACCGCCGTCGCGCTGCGCCGCGGCGCGTCGGCGGCGCGCCCGCCGCTGGCGCGACCGCGTCGCCGTCCCAGCGAGGACGGCGGCGTGGTCGTGCGTCGGCGCCGTCCTGTCGCTGCTCGTCGCCGGCGCGGGTGACGCGGCGGTGGCGCCGCCGCCCGCCACGCCGCCGCGCGCGGCGGCGGTGGTCGAGTACCGCATCGAGGCACGCCTCGATGCCCAGACGCGCACCGTCACCGGGGCGCTGCGCGCGCGCTGGCAGAATCGCGGCCGCACGCCGGTCGACGCGTTGACGCTGCATCTCTACCTCAACGCCTTCGCCAACAACCGCACGACGCTGATGACCGGTCTCGGCGAGCGCGCCGAGCGTTGGTGGGCGCGCCATCCCGACGGCTGGGGGCGCATCGACCTGGCGGCGCTGCGCGTCGGCGGCCGCGACGCGTTGGCGGATCTGGCCTTCGTGCAGCCCGACGACGGCAACCCCGACGACCACACCCTGGCCCACCTGCGGCTGGCGGCGCCGCTGCCGCCGCGCGGCACGGTCGACCTCGAGATCGACTTCATCGCGACGCTGCCGCGCCTGTTCGTGCGCAGCGGCCACGCGGCGCCGTTCTTCTTCGTCGGCCAGTGGTATCCGAAGCTGGCGGTGCTCGAGGACGGCCGGTGGCGCGGCCACCAGTACCACGCGACGAGCGAGTTCTACGCCGACTTCGCCACCTACGACGTCAGCCTCACTGTCCCGGCCACCTACGTCCTCGGCCACACCGGCGTCGCCGAGCCCGCGCTCGACAACGGCGACGGCACCAAGACGGTGCGCGTGCGCGCCGCGGACGTGCACGATTTCGCCTGGACCGCCGACCCGCGCTTCCGTGTCCTCGAGGCCGACAGCGACGGCGTCGCGGTGCGCCTGCTGCTGCAGCCGCCGCACCACAGCCAGGCGCCGCGCCTGCTCGCCGCGCTGCGCGCCGCGATGACCCGCAACGCCACCTGGTTCGGGCCCTATCCGTATCCGGTCCTCACCGTCGTCGATCCCGGGCCCGGCGGCTGGGGCGCCGCCGGCATGGAGTATCCGATGCTCTTCACCGCCGGCACGACGTGGTGGATGCCGTCCGGCGTGCGGCTGCCGGAGATGCTCGTCGTGCACGAGTTCGGGCACCAGTACTGGCAGGGCCTGGTGGCCAACGACGAAGTCACCGAGGCGTGGCTCGACGAGGGCGTCAACACCTACGTCGAGGGCCTCATCATGGACGAGGCCTACGGACCGGGCAGCTACCTCGACCTGTTCGGCCTGCGCGTCGGCGCCGTCGCTCTGCAGCGCGCCCAGTACCTCGCTGGCGGCGGCTGGGATGCGATCGCGACGCCGTCCTTCCGCATGCTCGACGAGGCTAGCTACGCCAGCACCACGTACGCGCAGACCGCGCTCGCCCTGCGCAGCGCCGCCGCCTTGAGCGGCGGGCAGGACGCGATGCTGGCGGCGCTCGGCGCCTACTTCCGCGCCTGGCGGTTCGGCCACCCACGCGAGGCCGACCTGCGCGCCAGCCTGAGCGCGGCGCTCGGGCCGCGCGTCGATCCGCTGCTCGCGCAGCTCCTGCACACGACCGGTCGGCTCGACTACGCCGTCGCCCGGGTGACCTCGCGTCCGATCGCGGCGCCGGCGCCGGCGGGCGGCCTGGTGGCGCGGCCGGCGGCGCCGCCGCGCCGCTATCGCAGCGAGGTGGTGGTCGAGCGGCGCGGCGAGGTGCGTGTGCCGGTGCAGATTCTGGTCGCCTACGACGACGGCGGGCAGACGCGCGAGACCTGGGACGGGGAGGGGCGTTGGTACCGCATCGATGCCACCGGCACCCGCCAGGTCGCCTACGCGGTCGTCGATCCCGACGGCCTCCTGCCCCTCGACGTCGATCGCCTCAATAACTCGCGCCTGCGCGAGCCCGGCACGCGCGGCGTCTGGCGCCTGGCGGCCCGCTGGGGGCTGTGGCTGCAGACGGCGCTGCTGGCACTGAGTGGCATGTGAGGGGGGCGCTGCTGTCGGCGTGTGTCGCGGGTGGCGGCGCGGCGGCACGCCGCTGGCCGCTGGTGCTGGTGCTGTGGGGCATCGGCGTCGGCTTCGGCGTCGCCTTCGCGTTCGCCAGCGCCGTCTGGCTGACGGCGGCGCTCGACGGCGCGCTGGCCAGCCGCACGCTGCTGCACGACCTCGACGCCGACGTGCTGGTCGACCTGTGGTTCCATCACCGCGACGGTCTGCGCATGCTCGCCGTCGCCGCGGCGTTGCTCGGCGTCGCGCACACGATGGTGTGGTGGTGGCTCGACGGCGTCATCGTCGCCTCGTTGGCGCCGTGCTCGGGCAGCCCGTGGCAGGCCGGCACGGGCCTGGCGGCGGGCATGGCGCGTCTGTGGTGTCTGGCGCTGCTGGCGCAGGCACTGTGGGGCGCCGCCATCGCCGGCCCGCTCTGGGCGTTCGTGCGCGCCACCGCCGAGTCGCCGTCGGCCTGGGTCTGGTACGCCGGCGGTGGCGCCGCGGCGGGCGTGTGGCTGCTCGGCGGCCTGTGGCTGGTCGCGGTGCATGACCAGGCCCGGCTGCGCCTCGGCCTCGCCGACTCCGGCGCGCTGGCCGCCTGGGGCTGGGCGATGCACTTCGTCCTGCGCGGCGGCCGTGGCGCCTTTCCGCTGGCGTTGCTGCTGCAGGCGACGGCGCTGGGCATCTGGGCGCTCTATCAGTCGCTGTCGTTGGCGTTGCCGCTGCGCGAATTGCTCGGTCTCACCGGCTCGCTGCTGCTCGGCCAGGCGTTCCTGCTGGCGCGCACCTGGCTGCGCGTCTGGATGCTGGCGGCGCAGCGCCGGTTGCAGGCGTGACGCCGTGGCCGGTCCCTGGTCGCACCGCACGATCGTGCGCGCCCTCTTTCCCTGCACGGCTGCGAGGCGCTAGGGGACAGCGATGACCACACCCGTCTCCGTCGGCATCGTCGGCGGCTCCGGCTACTCCGGTGGCGAGCTGCTGCGCCTGCTCCTTCAGCACCCGCAGGCGCGCATCGCCTGGGTCACCTCGCGCGGCGAGAAGTCGCTCGAGGGCGTTCACCGCAATCTCGTCGGCAGCGGCCTGCGCTTCGTGCGCGAGGAGGACGCGGGCGACTGCGACGTCGTGTTTCTGTGCACGCCGGCACGCGAGTCGATGCTCAAGGCGCCCGGCTGGTTGGCGCGCGGCGCCCGCGTCGTCGACATCGGTTCCGACTTTCGCCTCAAGGATCGCGCCACGTTCGAGCGCGTCTACAAGGCCGAGCACACCTGTTGGGAGCTGGTCGGCGCGGCCCCCTACGGCGCCACCGAGTTGCACCGCGCCGCCATCGCCGCGGCGCGGCTGGTCGCCAACCCCGGCTGCTTCGCCTACACCGCCATCCTGACGCTGGCGCCCCTGCTGCGCGCCGGCCTCGTCGACCGCGAGCGCGTCGTGGTCGATGGTCTGTCGGGCAGCTCCGGCGCCGGGGCCGAGCCGGTGACGCCGACCCATCACAGCGAGATCGGCAACGGTGTCTTCGCCTACAACGTCGTCGAGCATCGCCATACCTACGAGATCGAACAGGAGCTGAGCGGCGTGGCGGGGGCAGCGGTGACGGTCCACTTCACTCCCTACTACTGTCCGTTCACGCGCGGCATCCTGGCCGGCTGCCACGGCTTCCTGACGCGGCCGGTGACGCGCGCCGAGTTGCTTGAGCTGTATGCGGAGTTCTACCGCGACGAGCCATTCGTGAAGGTACTGGCCTTCGCCAAGGACCCACAGGCGAGCTGGCAGTACCTGCCGTATCCCAACGTCGCCTCGGTGGCCGGGTCGAACTTCGTGCAGATCGGCGTCGATGTCGATGAGCGCCGCCGCCGCGTGGTGGCCTTCGGCGCCCTCGACAATCTCGGCAAGGGTGCCGCCTCGTCGGCGATCCAGAACATGAACTGCATGCTGGGCCTGCCAGAGAGCAGCGGCATCGCCGGCGTCGGGCTGCATCCCTAGCCGCTGTGTCGGCCCGGGGTCGTGTCCGGGAGCGCGGCGGCCCCGCTGGCGCGCGCTACTGGCTCGGGGCGGCGGGATCCTCGATCTCGTAGGTGACCTGCAACGTGGCGCGCACGGTGACGTCGCCGGCCTCGACCGGTGTCGGCGCGCTCGACTCGGCCATCGCCACCATGCCGCGGGCGTAAGCCTTCGGCATGACGATCGGGCTGCCGGTGCTGGCCGACAAGACCCGGCCGAGTGTGACGCCGAGCGCGCCGGTCGCCGCCTCGGCCTGGCGGCGCGCGTCCTGCCCGGCGCGCTGCAGCGCGTCGCTCTGCGCCTGGGCGCGCTCCTGCAAGGTGAACTCGAGGCCATCGGCGCGGTTGGCGCCGGCGGCCGTGGCGGCGTCAATCAGGCCGCCGACCTGCTCGACGGCGCGCAGCTCGACCTGCACGGCGTTGCTGGCGACGTAGCCGGTGATGCGCGGCGGCGCGGCCATGGCGTGCTCGCGCTGCTCGTACACCGGTGAGAGGCTGTACTGCGTCGTGAAGACCTTGTCGTCGGGGCCGAGTTTCTTCTTCACCGCCTCGGCCAGGGCGGCGCTCTTCTTGGCATTCTCGCTCACCGCCGCGCCGGCGGTCGGTGCCGCGGTCTCGACCGCGAAGCTGAGCACGGCGAGATCGGGGCGCGCCTTCACCTCGCCCTCGCCGGTGACCGAGATGGCGCGCGGCGGCGGTGGCGGGTGGTCGTCGGCCAGCGCCGGCAGCGCGCGTGGCAAGAAGGCCGCGGCGGCGAGCAATGACAGCAGGACGAGAGGCGTGCGCATGCCGGCAGGATACGGAAGCACCGCCGAGGCCGCAACGCCGCCAGTGGTCTCAGCCCTCTTCACTCTGCTCCAGCCAGGCGCGGCGGCAGCCGCGATTGCGGCAGAACCAATGGGTGCCATCGTTGAACGCCGTGACGCAGCGCTCCTCGCCGCCGACCAGGCGCACGATCGGGTGCGGCTCGCCGCAGTGGTTGCAGCTGACGACCGTCGCGCCGGCGCCGCCGGCCGGGCGGCTCGGGCGGCTCGGGCCGCGTTCGCGCCGGCGCCGATGCGCGCCGAAATCAATGACGGATCCCATGGTGTCGAAGCGAGACGGGCGCCCTATCGGGTTTCACGCCGTTTGTGAAGCGCCACCGACCAGCCGCGAACGGGGGCGCTTCGCGGCGCGTTTGGGTATATGCTGGAGCCTTGATGACCCGCCCTGCCGGCGAGCCCGATCGCGATTTCCTCGACGTCCGCACGCACGGGTTCGCGCGCGTCGCGGTGTGCGTGCCACCGGTGCGTGTGGCCGATCCGGTGTTCAACGCCGGCGCGCACCTGGCCCTGCTCGATGCGGCGCAGCGGGCCGGGGCGCACTACGCGCTCTGTCCCGAACTCGGCCTCAGCGCCTACACCTGCGGCGATCTCTTCTTCCAGGACACCCTGCTGCGCGGCGTGCGCGAGGCCCTGGCGCAGGTGGCGCGCGCCACCGCCGACTGGAACCTGGTGTTCAGTGTCGGCGCGCCGCTGGCGCTCGACGGCTTGCTGTTCAACTGCGCCGTCACCCTCTATCGCGGCCGCGTGCTGGCGGTGGCGCCGAAGGCCTATCCGCCCAACTACCGCGAGTTCTACGAGCTGCGTTGGTTCCGACCCGCCGCCGAGGCGCGGGCGCGGACGATGACGCTGCTCGGCGAGGACGTGCCGTTCGGCACCGACGTGCTGGTGCGCGTTCCCCACCTGCCGGGTTTCGTGCTGCACACCGACATTTGCGAGGACCTCTGGGTGCCGGTGCCGCCGGGGACGCGCGCCGCGCTGGCCGGGGCGACCGTGCTCGCCAACCTGTCGGCGTCCAACGTCACGGTCGGCAAGTGGGAGTATCGCCAGGAGCTGGTGCGCGGCTCGTCGGCGCGCAACCTGGCGGTGCAGATGTACGGCGCCGCCGGCTTTGGCGAGTCCACCAGCGATCTGGCCTGGGACGGCCACGGCCTGGTCGCCGAGCGCGGCCAGCTGATCGCCGAAACGCCGCGCTTCGCCCTCGCCGGGAGCCAGGTCGTGGTCGACGTCGACCTCCAGACGCTCCTGCAGGAGCGCATGCGCCAGACCTCGTTTGGCGCCAACGGGCGCGACCTGGCGACACCGTTCCGCCAGGTCGAGTGCGGACCTGGCAGCGAGACGCGACCGCGCGCGCTGTGGGAGCGGCTCGAACGCAGCGTCGAGGCGCGGCCCTTCGTGCCGGCCGACCCGGCGCGACGCGACGCGCGCTGCCGCGAGGTGTTTCTCATCCAGGCGACCTCGCTGGCGCGCCGCCTGCACGCGTTGCCGACGGAGGCGCGCCGCCTCGTCATCGGCATCTCGGGCGGGCAGGACTCGACGCACGCGCTGCTGGTGGCGGCGCACGCGATGGACCTGCTCGGCCTGCCGCGGGCCGATATCGTCGCCGTGACCATGCCCGGATTCGGCACGACGGCGCGCACGCGCGGCAACGCCGAGCGCCTGGTCGCCGCCCTCGGCGCCCGCTTCCGCGAGATTCCGCTGACCCAGCTCAGCGAGGCGGTGTACGCGGCCATCGGCCACCCGAGCGAGCAGGAGGACGTGACCTTCGAGAACGTCCAGGCCTGGCTGCGCAAGCTGCTGCTCTTCGCCACCGCCTCGCAGAGCCGCGGCATCGACCTCGGCACCGGCGATCTGACCGAGATCGCCCTCGGCTGGTGCACCTACGGCGGCGACCATCTGTCGCACTACGGCGTCAACGCCGGCGTGCCGAAGACGCTGATCAGCGACCTCATCGCCTGGACGGCGGAACGCATCTTCACCGCCGACGCCGCCCTGCAGGCGGTACTGGCCGACGTCCTGGCGACGCCGATCAGCCCCGAGTTGCTGCGCCCGGGGCGCGATGGCGAGATCATGCAGCGCTCCGAGGACCTCGTCGGCCCCTACGAGCTGCACGACTTCTTCCTCTACCACATCCTGCGCTTCGGCAGCGGGCCGCGCCGCGTCGCGCGCCTCGCCGTGCACGCCTTCGACGGCCGCTACGATCTGGCCACTATCCGCCGCTGGTTGCTGGTCTTCGTGCGCCGCTTCTTCGCCAATCAGTTCAAGCGCGAGGCGCTGCCGGACGGACCGAAGGTCGGGTCGGGCGGGGCGCTGTCGCCGCGCGGCGACTGGCGCATGCCGGCCGACGCGTCGCCGGCGCTGTGGCTGGCGGAAGCGGAAGCGGTGCCCGACAAGCCGCCGCTGCCGCGTCCGTCGCCGCTGGCGTGAGGACGCGGCGGCCAGGTTGGCATGGCGCGGCGCGCTCTGACACGGTTCGAGCCATGCTGAAGCTGCTCAGTATCTCGCTCCTGGCCTTCCTGGCCGCCGGCTGCGGCGCCTCCGCCTCGTATCCACAGATGAGCTTGCAGCGCTCGCTCTATCCGGGCATGGGCGGGCTCGATGCGAAGGGGATCGAGGCGGCCTTTGCCGAGCGGATCGCGCTGACGCCGCCGCTCTCGGCCGGCCTGATGTGGCTCGACGAGCGAGGCCCCGGCCCGGCGCTGTCGGACTACGCGCGCACCGGCATCGTCGAGCACGCGGTGGCGATGCTGCAGCAGCCGCCGTTGACGCGCGTGGCGGTTCTGCCGACGACCGCGGCCGCCGACCGCGACGGCGGCACTCCGTCGCTCGATGCGCTGCGCAGCGCGGCGGCGAAGTTCCAGTACGACGTCGCCTTCATCCTGCAGACCGGGACCGACCTCGCGACGGCCTGGAACGCATTCTCGGTCGGCTACCTCGGCCTGGTCACCGCGCCGCTGTTTCCCGGCACTGATCTGAGCGTCGCCGCCGGCGCCGAACTGTGCGCCGTCGACGTGCGCACCGGCATTATGCTCGGCTGCGGCGTCGGCCGGGCGCGCGCGCAGGACCGCTTCGTCTTCCCGTTCTCGGTCGAGGGACACGCGGAGACGCTGCGCGAGACAGTCGTCTGCACCGCCGTCGGCCTGGCTGCCACCGACGTGCTCGGGCAGATCGCCCAGCGCCTCGCCGGCGCCCCGCCGCCTGGCGTCACGGCGCTGCCCGCGGCGGCTGTCGGAAAGCCCCGGTGCCAGCGCCGTTGCTCTCTATAAGCTGTTGATACAGCGTAATACGTATCGTTTGCGCATAAGTATGCGCACGACGATGGTCATTGAGGATGAGTTGTTTCACGCCGCCAAGAAGCGGGCCGCCGAGGCGGGAATCAGCCTCAGCGAGGTCGTCAATCGCGCCCGGCGTGAGGCGCTCTCCGCCAGGGCGCCGGCCACAGGGATGCCCCCTTTTCGCATGGCCACGTTTGGGCGTGGGCAGCCGCGCGTGGACCATACGCCTGGCGATCTCGCGCGATTCACGGAACAGGACGACGAGCCCGGCGCGCCGGGCACCTGATCGTGCTGATGCCCGACGTAAACCTGCTGCTCTGCGCGCACCGCGAGGATGAGGCGGCGCACGACGCGGCGCGGATGTGGGTGGAGGCGAACGTCAACGGCAGCGAACCGTTCGCGCTGTCGGCCCCGGTCATGGTTGGGTTCGTCCGGGTGGCAACCACTCCGCGCCTCTACGCGGAGCCAACCCCCGGCCCGTTGGCGCTGGCGGCGATCGATGCGCTGCTGGCGCGGCCCAACTGTCGGCTGTGTCTGCCCGGCGCACGTCACTGGCAACTGGTGAGCGAACTCTGTCGTCAGGCGCAGGCGGCGGGCAAGCTGGTGGCAGACGCGCAGCACGCCGCCGTCGCTCTCGAGCACGGCTGCGAATGGGTCTCGCGCGACGGCGACTTCGCACCCTTCGCGGCCGGCGGACTGCGCTGGCGACGCTTCGAAGTGTAGACGCGCCGCACCCCGCGCGCAGCGCCGGCGATCCGCCTCTCCCGTGTGAACCGCTGACCGGCCGGCCAGGCGGCGATCCTGGCATCTGCGCATCAGTCGATGCAGACTCGGGTTGGATTCAACAGGAGGACTGTATGCGGGCGAGGCAGTGTGAGTGGGTCGGAGTGGGCGCGATGCTGGCGCTACTGGCGTTGCCGCGACCGGCTGCCGCGTGCGTCGGTGACTGCAACGACGACCGGCGGGTCAGCATCGACGAGCTGGTCACGGCGGTGAGCGTGGCGCTGGGTACGGCAGCGCTGGCGCAGTGCGACGCCGTCGACAACAACCGCGACGGCGCCGTCGCGGTCAACGAACTCATCCGCGCCGTCACGCGCGGCCTGTCGAGCTGTGGCGGCGGCCCCGCCGGCGAGGTGCTGGTCAGCCTGCATGACAACCAGCTCGACGAGATCGACCTCGCCAGCGGCACGCTGACCACCATGGTGCCGTCGGCGCACGCGCACGTGAACGGCCAGGCGTGCCTGCTGCCGGACGGCTCGGGCCGCTACATCGTCGGCGAGGATACCGGCCAGCCCAGCGTGCGACCGGGCTGGGGCATCTTCTCCTCCGATGGACAGTTCCTCAGCAAGATCACCATGCCGTTGCGCGCCAATGAGACCCGCGTCGGCGACCCCATCGGCTGCGCCATCGATGCCGAGGGGCGCCTCTTCGGCACCGCCATCGGCACGCCGGGCGGCGCGGACGGCCAGTTGTTCGTCTTCTTCCCCCCCGACTACCAGAGCGGCTGCATCCTCGATCAGGGCCTGCGCACACCGGGCATTCTCACGCTCGACGAGGCCGGCAACGTCTACGTGCCGGAGGCCGGCCCGCCGGGTCGCGTGCAGCGCTTCGCGCCGCCGTTTCCCGACGCTGCCGCCGCCTGCGCCGCCTACACGCCGAGCAGGGGTCCCTTTATCGCCTACCGCGACGCCGTCGCCTCGCTCGCCGTCGCGCGCGGCCGCGGCGGCCACTTCTTCGTCTCCCAGGTCGTCGGTCTCGCCGGCGCCGCCGCCGGCATTCGCGAGCACGACGCCGACGGCGTCTTCCTGCGCGAGGTGTTGCCGCCCGGCGACTGGGGCAATCCGGCCGGCGTCGCTTTCGACGCCGACGGCTCCCTGTACTACGCCGACCTCGGCCTCAACGCGCAGAACGAGGACGTCCCCGGCGCCGGCACATTGCGGCGCGTCGCCTTCGATGCGCAGGACCGCCCGCAGGAGCCGGAGCTGGTGCGGCGCGGTCTCAGCTACCCCGACGGCGTCGCGGTCCTGCCCTCGCGCGCCGACGAGTGGCTGACGCTCGGCGGCAACCTGCGCCGCACCTACTTCAATCCGCGCGAGCACCAGCTCACCGCCGCCAGCGCCGGCGACGTGATCGCCAAGTGGAAGTACCCGACCGGCGGCATGATCACCGCGCAGCCGATCGTCACCTGGGTCGACCTGGCGGGCGAGGGACGCACGCAGATCGTCATCGCCTCGTCGTGGGACGGCTGGCTCTACGCCCTGCGCACCAGCAACGGCAGCCGCGTCTGGCGCTACCAGTACAAGCCGCACCCGGGCGCGTCGTATCCCTTCGCCGCCTCGCCGACCGTCGCCTGGGTCGACGGCGTGCAGCGCCTCTTCGTCCCCGCCGGGCAGACGCTGTACAGCCTCGACGCCCGCAGCGGCGCGGAGGTGTGGCAGTTCGACGCCGGCACCGGCTGCACCACCTGCAGCGAGCGCGAGGAGCGGACCCAGATCGAGTCGACGCCGGCGGTGATCGAGGGCAAGGTCATCTTCGGCATGGACGTCAACGACAGCTCGCCGGGCAAGGGCGGCCTGTACGCCCTCGACGCCCGTGCCGGCACGCTGGTGTGGTACTTCGACCTCGCCACATCGAGTACCTGTCACCCGCTGCCCGGCGACGCGGTGCGCCGTTACACCGGCTTCCACAGCGCCGCGCAACTCGGCCTGCCCGAGGACTTCTTCGCCACCCGCCCGGGCTGCGACCACGACCGCACCGGCAACGAATGCGGTAACGTCTGGTCGTCGCCGGCCGTCGACGCCCGCCGCCGCCTCTTCTACGTTGGCTCCAGCAACTGCGATACCGACGACGATCCCACTACGCCGCGCCCGGGCCCGATCATGCCGCCCTACGACGAGGCGATCTTCGCGCTGAGTTTCGATGGCGACCCGGCCTGGGTGTGGCGGCCGCGCGAGGTGGACAACGACGATCTCGCCTTCGGCGCCGTGCCGAATCTGTTCGAGGCCGAGATCGGCGGCGCCGTGCGCGAGGTGGTCGGCATCGGCGGCAAGGACGGCACCTACTACGTCCTCGATCGCGACGGCGTGAATGAGCTCACCGGCACGATCGAGCCATACTGGCAGACCAACGTCGTCCCTGGCGGCCCGATCGGCGGCATCATCGGCGCCGCCTCGGTGGGCGAGGGCGCCATCGTCTTCAGCAGCGGCTTTGGCACCAGTATCTCGCGGCCGCAGAAGCCGGCGGTACACGCCCTCGACGCGCGCGACGGCTCGATCCTGTGGCAGGACAGCGACGTCAGCACGGCCTTCGCGCCGTGCACCGGCGCGCCGGGCTTGGCGCTGTGCGGCAGCACGCCGCAGCCGCGCGTCAACCTGTTCGACCGCGCCGTCGGCACGCTGCTCAGCTCGGTGACGCCGGCGCCGGTGCCGGGCGGCGTCGCCTGCGGGTCGGCAATTGCCGGCAGCCAGTTCTTCGTCGGCGCCGGCACCGGCGGCTTCAACGAGGGCCCCGACGCGGAGCGCGAGGCGCGCCGCGACACGCCGCTCTCCGCCTTCTGCGTCGCCGGCACACCCGGCTGCGTCAGCAACACCTGCAGCGACGGCAACCCCTGCACCTACGACTACCGGAACGCCGCCGGTACCTGCGTCAGCGAGCCCGGCGCCGAGGGCCTCGACTGCCCCGGCGGCGCGTGCAGCGAAGGAACCTGCGCGGCAGCCGAGTAAGTGTGATCGCCGCCGGGGTAGCCGTCTGGGAGGGCGGGCGGCTCGCCCACTCCGAACGGAGGGAGCGGCTCCGCCGCGCCGTCATCTGCGCTGCCGGCGGGGCGCCCACGCTGCCGCGAGGCACCGGCCCCGGTCGTCGGCGCCGCTACGTGTCGACAACCCGTGAGGCCGCTGCTAGTTCACGCGCCTGATTCCCGACATTGTCGCAAGGAGGCATCCCCGTGGCAGCAGCACCGCCGCTGGCTTTCGAGGCCGGCTTTACCGTTGGCGAGCAGATCGAGGCGCGCGCGGCGCACGCGATCGCCGGCAAGAAGATCGTGCTCATGCATGGCGACCGCAGCTGGACCTACGCCCAGTTTCGCGATGAGAGCGTGCGCACCGCGCACTTCCTGCTGCGTCGCCTCGGCGCCATCGACGACGCGCGCCCCGGTCACGTCGCCATGGTCCTCGAGAATCACCTCGAGCTGCTGTCGCTCTACGGCGGCTGCGCCTACGCCGGTCTGACGCTCTTCGGCGTCAACAGCGGTCTGCGCGGCGAGGTGCTCGCCGGCGTGCTCAACCAATCGCGCGCCCGCGTGCTGGTGGTCGACGAGAAGCTGTGGCCGGAGCTGGAACGGGTGCGCGGCGAGCTGCAGCACGTCGCCGCCGAGAACGTGCTGGTGCTCAAGACCGGCGCCGGCGACTTCGAGGCGGCCGCCGATCTGGTCGCCTGCATGACGCGTGAGATCGGCACCAGCGGCACCTCGCTCGACGCGCCCTCGCGCCCGGTCGCGCCGGACACCAATCTCATGGTCATTTACACCTCCGGCACCACCGGGCTGCCGAAGGGCATCAACAACAACCACACCAAGCTCTGCGCGACCGGCTTCGGCGTCGCCGCCAACCTCGGCCTCGGCCAGGACGACGTCGGCTACGGCTGCATGCCGCTGTTCCATTCCAACGCGATGTTCGTCGGCTTCATGCCGGCCTTCTGGGTCGGCGGCGCGATGGCCATCCGCGAACGCTTCAGCGCCAGCCAATTCGTCCCCGACGTGCTGCGCCACGGCGTCACGTTCTGGAACTACGTCGGCGAGCCGGTGCACTACGTCCTCGGCGCCATCGAGAACCAGTACGGCGGCGACGAGGCGCGCATCAAGCGCGAGATCACCGACAACCCGAAGAACAAGTTCCGCTACGCGGTCGGCAACGGCGCCGCGCCGCCGGACATCGACCGCTTCATGCGTTGGATGGGGCTCGAGGAGATGTTCGAGCTGTACGGGTCGACCGAAGCGGCGATCAGCACCTTCCGCCGCAAGGGCGATCCGCGCGGTTCGGTGGGCGAAATCCTCGACGCGGCGGTGAAGATCCTCGACGGCAACGGCAACGAATGCCCGTCGGCACAGCTCGGCAGCGACGGCAAGCTCCTCAACTACGAGCAGTGCGTCGGCGAGATTTGCCGCGTCGCCGCCGATACTGGACTCTTCCAGGGCTATTTCGACAACCCCAAGGCGAACACCGAGAAGTACCGCAACGGCGTCTATCACTCCGGTGATCTCGGCCACGTGCTGACCGTCGAGGGGCGCCGTTACCTGTTCTTCGACGGCCGCACCGACGACTGGATCCGCAAGGACGGCGAGAACTTCTCGGCCGGTCAGGTCGGGCGCATCCTCTCCGAGCACGCCGACGTGCAACTGGCGGTATCCTACGGCGTGCCGTGCTCGGTGTCGGACGAGTTGGTGATGGCGGCGATCAAGATGCGCGACGGCGCCCGCTTCGATCCGCAGGGGTTCTTCACGTGGTGCGATGCGCAGGTCAACGGCGCCAGCATGGACCGCAAGTGGTTCCCCGACTTCATCCGCATCGTCGACGACTTCGAGTTCACGCAGACGCAGAAGGTGTTGGTGCGCAACTACAAGAAGGTGCACTTCGATCTGAAGCGCCTGCCGGCGAGCGAGCCGGTGTACTGGCGGCAGCGCGGCGACACGACGTTCAAGCCGCTGACGCAGGCGGACTACGCGGCGCTGCGGGCCGAGTTCACGGAGCGTGAGAAACTGGAGTTGCTGGACCGCTGAGCACGGGACTGGAAGTCGCGGCGCTAGCCGCACCTTCCAGTCCCACCGTCAGCGCACCGCCGGCATCACCTCGCGCGCCAGGCGCTCCATCTGATCCGTTGACTGGATCGAGAACACCAGCTGCGACACGTCCCACTCGCGCGCCCGGCGATTGATCTCGGCGGCGATGGCGTCGGCAGTGCCGACCAGCGCCAACGGCGACTGCGGCACCGCCGTCGGCGGGATCTTGAAGAATCCCGCCAGGGCCTGACAGGCCGACGCGGTGGCGGCCGCCGAATCGGTGATCATGGTGGTGAAAGCGACGTTGCTGATGCGGATTGCCGCGCCGTCGCGCCCATGCCGCGCCGCCTCGGCACGCACGAACGCGACCTTGTCGCGAAACGCCGCGTCGGTGAGCTTGGCGGTCTCGGCGGTCGCGATGTAGCCGGGGGCGCCGACGGCGGCGATGATGTTGACGACATCGGCATGCTTGGCGGCGAGGCGCAGCAGGCCCTTGCCGCCGCCGCCGAGCAGGATCGGCGGATGCGGACGCTGCAGCGGCTTGGGATGCAGCAGGGCGTCGGTGAAGCGGTAGTGGGCGCCGGCGAACGTCGTCCGCTCCTGCGTCCACAGCGAGCGCATGACCGTCAGGGCCTCGTCGAGCATCGCCAGTCGGGTGGGCATGTCCGGGTACGGAATGCCGGTCATGCGGAACTCGCTCGCCGTCCAGCCGGTGCCGATGCCGCAGAACAGGCGGCCGCCGCCGAGATGGTCGAGCGAGGTGAGGCTCTGCGCCATCACCGCCGGATGACGGAAGAGGTTGCACAGGACGAGGTGCCCGACGCGGACCGTGCGCGTCGCCTCGAGGACCACCGCGGCGCGCAGCATCGGGTCGTACGAGAGATGGCCGGCGTCGGTCATGTGCTCCGGTCCCTCGTAGACCAGGTGGTCGGGCATCATGATGGTATGGAAGCCCAACCCCTCCGCCGTCTGCGCCATGTCCTTCAGCTGCGGCCAATCGAGGTTCATGATCTGGACGCCGAATTCCATCGTCATCTCCTGTCGTGCGGTTCGTGCGGCGGGCGCGGCGGCAGCGGCCCGGACGCGGCGGATGTGAACGGGGCGAGGCGGCGCGCGCAGTCCGCCAGCAGGATGCGGTCGGACTGCGGCCGGCGCGGTGCGCGCGGGTGGATGGCGTCGCCGGCCAGCGCTCCGGTGAGGTGCAAGAACATCGCCGCGGCGTGCTTGTAGGCCGGCACCGGGGCGCGAAAGGCGACGTTGCCGAGGTGCTGCAGTGCATCGTTGATGGACAGGAAGGCGGCGTCGCCCGCCGCCAGGGCGCGATCGCGCGCCGCGAAGGCGGCCGGCGCGAAAGTCGACAGGCCGAGCAGGTAGTCGCTGCCGTAGGCGGCCATGTCGATGGCCAGGTCGTTGCCGGTGTAGACGCGAAACTCGGGCCGCAGCCGGTCGCGGAGCGCCAGCCGCGCGAACTCGCGGTCGCGGTCGAGGGAGGAGTGCTTGGCGCCGATCAGGGCCGGGATGTCGAGCAGGCGGCGGAAGGTGTCGTCGTCCCAGATCGCCCCGTGCGGCGCGAACATCGGTCCGAGCTCGAAGGCGAGCGCGCGCTCGACGGCGGCGGCGATGCGCCCATAGAGATCGGCGAGCGCGCGCGGCGGCATCCCGTGCATGGCACGGTGTTGGACGATGACCGGGATGGCGCCGCGCGCGCTGATCGCCGCCAGCGCAGCATGGTAGCCGACAACCAGGTCGCCAGCATCCAGGTCGCCGGCATCGGCGAAGGCGCCGGCGTAAAAGATCACGCCCGGTCCGAGCGCGTCGCGCGTCGCGGCGAGCACCACGCTGCGTTCGGCGACGCTCAGCAGGTCGCCGAAGCCGGTGTCCATGTTCACCGCCACGGCGAGTCCGGCGCCGTGCGTGCGCGCCACGTGCGCCGCGAAGCCGTTCCAGTCGATCGCCCCGGTCGCGGCGTAGGGCAGCAGCGTCGCCGCGATGCCGTGCACGCGGCGTCCGGGCGCCAGGCGCGCATAGGCGGCGGCGAGAGCGGTCACGGCGCTACAGCCGCTCGCTGCGCAGACCGGCGGAGCGGTCGAAATCGCGGTCCTCGGTGAGCAGCGTGCCGACGCCGTGTTCGCGGCACAGCGCGGCGAGCTGGGCGTCGAAGGTCAGGTTGCCCGCCGCGTCCGCCTGGCGCACGGCGGCAGCCAGGCGGGGCCAATAGCGCTCGCCGGGATCGAGGACGCGCAGGCTCGGCGATGCCAGCACCCGCTCCAGGGCCGTGCACGCCTCGTCGGCCGTGCGGGGCGGATCGAAGAGGCGCGGGTGCGTGACGCCCGGGATCAACCGCCCCTTCTTCGTCAGGAGCGTCAGGGTGAAGGGGGCCGCCGCGCGCCGTGGACGCGCCACCCGATCGCGCAGGGCCTGTTCGATGATCCGCGTCAGTGTCTTTCTCTCGCGCGCCGCGAGCGGCTTGGCACTGCGCAGCGGGTGCTCATCAATATCCAGCGTCGTCCGCATGCAGAAATCTGTATTGTCAGAGCGGAGATCGGTCAATCGGTGCGGCGCGGCGGTGGTTGGCGTTGCGACTTGCCGGCCGCCAGCTGCGCGGCCTCTGGGCGCGTCCGGTAGAAGGGGTCGAGGGGATAGCAGCCGGAGATCAGGCCCAGGCGCGGCGCGGTGGTGCAGTCGCTGAAGGTCCGGCACAGGCGACGGCGGTCGAGCGGGCGGCCGGCGAGCACGTCGGCTGGCAGGCGCGGGTAGCTGAGGGCCATGCGGCCGAGGCCGACCGCGTCGAACCATCCGGCGCGCACGCAGGCCTGGGCGACGTGCGGCAGGTACTCCTGCAGATAGCTCCAGCCCGAGGCGACGACCAGGGCCCGCGGCGCGGCGCGTTTGATCTGGCGCGCCGCGTCGAGCAGGCGCGCCACGCCGACGAGCGGATCCTCCGGCGGCAGGTAGCCGTCGCTGGGCGGGAAGGCCGCCGGGCGCTGCGCGTGCGGCGCGTAGTAGGGGCTGGCGGCCGTGATGTTCAGCAGCCGGACGCCGCGTCCGACGAGGGCCCGCGTCAGGGCGATCGGTTCGCTCAGGTCCATGCGCTCGGGCGCGGCGGGGTCGAGGCCGAAGGCGGCGTCGTAGGGTCGCGGGGCGGTGTCCGGCCTGCCGATACCGTCGGCGCCGGCGCGGTGCGGCACGACATCGAAGGCCGACAGGCGCACGCCGATGGCGAGGCCGGGCGCGGCGGCGCCGACACTATCGAGCAGCGCGTGCAGCAGGCGCAGGCGGGCGGCGAGTGCGACGCCGCCCCAGGCGCCGGGCCGGTGGCGGGCGGCGAGGAACTCGTGCAGCAGGTACCCATGGCAGTGCTTGAGGTCGACGAAATCGAAGCCCTCGGCCTGCGCCAGGCGCGCGGCCGCGGCGAAGGCGGCGATGAGCGCCTCAACCTCGCCGTCGTCGAGGACGGCGGCGTCGTCGCAGCCGGCGACGCGCGCGTCGAGCAGCGGGTGGCGGCAGGCGAGGCGCGGCGCCGCCCCGGCGGTACTGGGCCGCGACCAGCGGCCGCTGTGGGTGAGCTGCAGCCCGACCAGCGGCGGCGCGCCACCGTCGCCGACGTCGCGCCAGGCGTCGAGCAGGGCGCGGCGCAGGCCGCCGATCGCGGCGGCGGTGGTGTCGTCGAGCAGCAACTGATTCGGGTTGGCGCGGCCGTCGCGGCGCACGGCGACCGCTTCGCCGCCCCAGATCAGCGCCGCGCCGGAGCCGCCGAAGTTACGCCAGCGGCGTTCGGTGAGGGCGGTCGGCCGGCCGTCGTCGTCGCCGTCCCACCCCTCCATCGGCTGCACGGCAAACCGGTTGGACAGCCCGCCGACGGGCTGCGCCAGCGGCGAGTCGGGGGCGGGCAGCGCCGCATCGTCGCAGGGCAGGTCGATGCCCAGCGTCGCGCAGTGGGCGCGGAACGCGGCGGCGCTCTTGAAGCTGGCGAGGCGCGGGTAGTGGGACATCCGTCACACGCCGCGCCGGGCGTGCCGGCCGAGGTGGAGGGGGCCGCCCGCCAGGGGAGGGTGAAGGGTGGACTGGTTCATGCGAGCCCGTCCAGCACCGCACGCACGAAGGCGGCGTCGGCGGCGAGCTTCTCCTCGACCGGGCGTGCGTCGGCGGCGAGGAACTCGATGGTGAACGGGCCGCGGTAGCCGGTGGCATGGGCAGCGGCGAGGATGGCGCGGTAATCGAGCACGCCGTGCTCGAGCGAGCCGCCCGGCATCAAAGGACCATCGCCGTTCGCCTGGTAGTTCTTGAGATGGAAATAGCGCGCCGCGCCGACCAGCGCGGCGGTGTCGGCGGCCTGCGCCGCGGCGGCGTCGGCGGGGAGGAAGTCGAGCACCTGGTAGTTGAGGGCGCAGTTGGCGCGATCCACGGCGTCGAGCAGGCGCGCGATGCGCGCCGGCGTGTCGGCGAACGAGCCGAGGTGGCGCTCGACGACCACCGTGATGCCATCCGCGGCGGCGGCGTCGCAGGCGCAGCGCAGCAGCGCGACCGTCGCGGCGGCATCGCCGCTGCCGTCGGGGGTCGGTTCGGCCCAGACGCGCAGCAGGCGCGTCTCCAGCGCCGCGGCGATGGCGGCGGCACGCTCGGCGTCGGCCTGCGTCACCTGGCCGAAGCGACCCAGGTACGATCCGTAGGCGAGCACCGGCACGCCGGCCGCGCGCACGGCGCGGCCGGCGGCGCGTGCCGCCGCGACGCCGTCGGCGGGATCGAGATGCGGCGGGTGGGCGGTGACCTCGAGGCCATCGAGACCGGCGGCGGCGGCGAGGCGCGCCGCCGCCGCGAGCGGGCGATCGAGCGCGGAGTAAGAGCAGAAACCGAGTGTCATGAGGCCCTCAGGCCAGGCGCGCCAGGTCCGCACGCCGCACCGCGTGGCGCAGTGGCTCGTCGCGCCCGAGGCGGGCGATCTCGTCGATGGCGAGGTCGGCCATGCGGCGTGTCTCGTTGCCGAGCGCGCCGGCGATGTGCGGCGTCAGGACGACGTTGGGCAGCTCGTAGAGGGGCGAGTCGGCTGGCAGGAGCTCGGGTTCGGTGGTGTCGAGCACGGCGTCGATGCGGCCGGCGACGAGTTCGGCGGTCAGTGCCGCCGTGTCGAGCAGCGAGCCGCGCGCCGTGTTGATCAGCACGGCGCCGTCGCGCAGCAGCGCCAGGCGGCGGCGGTCGAGCAGATGGTGCGTCTCCGGCAGGGCGGGCGCGTGCAGACTGACGACGTCGCTGGCGGCGAGCAGCGCGTCGAGCTCCACCCAGCGCGCGCCGAGTGCGACGGCCGCGGCGGCGTCGATCCAGGGGTCGTGCACCAGCACCTCGAAGTCGAACGGGCGCAGGAGCTCCAGGACGCGTCGTCCGACCTGCGAGGCGCCGACGATGCCGATCACCTTGCCGTAGTTGCCCAATCCCGGCGCCTCGGCCGGCCACAGGCGCACGGCGCGCAGCGCGCGGTAGCGCTGCTGCAGGTGGAAGACGCGCTTGTTGGCGAAGAGGATCGCCGCCAGCGTGTACTCGGCCACCGGCAGCGCGTTGGCGGCGGCGGCGGAGCTGACCTGCAGTCCGCGCGCCCAGCAGGCGTCGGTGACATGCAGCTTGACCGTTCCGGCCGCGTGGACGATGGCGCGCAGGCGCGGTGCCCGCGCCAGGACCGACTCGTCGAGCGGCGGGCAGCCCCAACTGGTGAGCAGGACTTCCGCTTGCGGCAGCAACGCCGCGGCGCGCGCGTCGGCGAGCGCGGTCAGCGGCTCGCGCTCGGGCACCGCGGCGACCGCCTCCAGGCGTATCCACTGCTCCGGCCCGAGCAACTCGGCGGTGAAGTAGGGCACCATGGCGAGTACGACGACGGGACGCACCGGCGCTGCGTAGGCGCGGCGCTCGTGCGCTGTCAACCCGCACCGAGGCGAGGCACGCGTGGTATGCGACGATGTGGCGGTGATCGACGCCGGCCGGGGCGGCTTGCTGATGGCGGCCATCCTGGCGCGGCGCACTGCCGGTCCCCCGACCCGCGCACCGCTGCAGACGGGCGGGTGGAGCGGCTCCTCGTCGAGCGGCGCTCCGGTCTCCAGCGAGAGACGGTTCGGGGAGGGGACCTGAATCGCTCCGGATCCCTTCCCACGGGCGCGTTGGGCGCGCCGGTCAGGGCGGCGGCGGGTCGGAGCGGACGCCGCCGAACAGGTGCCGCGGTGCGTCCCACGCCACCTGCTTGACGAGCCAGAACGGCGCCCCGGCGACCGCATAGGCGCCGTTTCCCGCCGCGCCGCCGACGGCGGTGCCGCAGAAGCCGGCGAAGCTGCCGAAGTTGGCGCGGCCGACGCCGCCGGCGAGTAGGTCGTAGGGGAGGCAGGCAAACGTCGCGGCGCTGCCGAACAGCACCAGGGTCGTCATGCCGGCCGCCTGCGCCGGCCACTCGACGAAGGGGCCATCGCCGGCGTAGGTCTCGAGCGTGACGAAGCGTCCCGTGGCGCCGTCGCTGGCGCCGGCGCCACGGGGCGCGGCCGCGACCAGGGCCAGGGCGAGCAGCAGGGTGAGAGACATCGGCTAGTGGCGCATACCAAGCGCGCGGCGGGCAGGCCAGCGCCGCTCAGGCGCCGAAGAGGCGGCGCAGGTTGCGGTGGCGGTGCCGGAAGAGCAGCCGCACGATCGCCAATTGGAGGCCCTCCGCCACAGCCAGGCGCGGCGTCAGGGCGAGCCGGTCGGTCACCGTGCAGCCGCCCGCGCGCGGCGTCACCAGGCGTTCGTGCTGCCAGACGCGTTGGCTGAACATGGCGGAGCGTTCGAGAAAGCGCCCCGGCTCGAGGACGATGATCGTCAGATCGTCATACTCAACCGGCACGGCGCCGAAGAGCAGGATCCAACTGCGGAAGGCGCGGCGGCCGAGCGGCACGGTGGCCGGGGTCAGTTCGGCGGCCGCGCGCGGGTAGGTCATGCGCAGCAGCGGCCGCAACTCGCGCTGAATGTCGGGCATCGAGGTCGCGTGCGCCCAGACCACGGCGGCGGTGGCGGCAAGGTCGGTGGCGATCTCGAAGGTGCGCGGGGCGTGGCGTTCGCGGCTGGTCACCGGGCGATCCCTACCAGAGCCAGCCGCGAAGCGTTCGCCTCGGCTAGAGTCCGAGGTCGAGTTGGCGCGCCTTGGCGAAGCGCGCCGCGACATCCGGCCAGTGCACGAGCTTCCAGAATGCCTGCACCCAATCGCCCTTGACGTTGCGGTACTGCAGGTAGAAGGCGTGCTCCCACATGTCGAGCGCGAGCAGCGGCACGGTGCCGTTGCCGATGTTGCCCTGGTGGTCGTACACCTGCTCGACCACCAGCCGCTGCCCGACCGGCTCCCAGGCGAGCGTGCCCCACCCGGAGCCCTGCACGTTCATCGCCGACTCGGTGAGCTGGCGTTGCATGGCGTCGTAGTCGCCGAAGGACTCGGCGATGGCGGCGAGGAGCTCGCCATCCGGCCGACCACCGCCCTTGGGATTCAGGTTCTTCCACAGCAGCGAATGCAGGACGTGGCCGGAGACATGGAAGGCGAGGTTCTTCTGCAACTGGTTGATGGCGCCGTAGTCGCCCTTGCTGCGCGCCTCGGCGAGTTTGTCGATGGTGGTGTTGGCCCCCGCCACGTAGGCGGCGTGGTGCTTGCCGTGGTGCAGCGTTAGCACCTCGGCGGCGTAGTGCGGCTCGAGCGCCGCGTAGTCGTAGGCGAGTTCCGGTAGGGTGTACTTCTTCATGCGTCCTCCTGTGTGCGCATGACGCTACCAGTCTGATCGAGCGGCGAAAGCAGGGGCGGCGTCTAGCGCTGCCCCTGCTTTCGCCACGCCGCGCCGCGCAGGGCGATAGCGGCAAACAGGGCGCCGGTGGGGACCCAGTACCAGGCCGATTGGCCAAGGGCGCGCGGCAGGTAGGAGACGACGAAAATCGCCCACAGGTAGTACATCCCTGTCTTGTGCAGGAGCCTCCAACGCGGCGGCCCCATCCAGGCGGCGGCACCGTCCCAGGAGGTGGCCGCCATGGCGAACAGCAGGACGTAGCCGAAACCGCCGGCGATCAGCGTCACTGCGCTGGTCGAGAAGGCCGGATCGAGGATGGCGACCAGGACGATGGCGAACAGGTGAATGGCGTGCGAGGTGGCGAACGAGACGCCGACGTACCGCCGGTTGGCGAGCAGCCAGGCGCTGAATCGGCTGCGCCAGAAGACGCGCGTCGAGGAGGCGACGAAGGCGGCGAGGAAGCACGCGAGCGAGGTCTTGGCGCTGGTGCGGATGACGGCGCTCCAAGCGGCCGGGCCGGCGCCGGCGCCGACCCAGGCGATGGCGCAGAGGGCGGCGGTGGTGAGGGTGGCCGTGGTGGTGAGCGGCCAGCCGCGCAGGGCGGCGGGCGCGTCGCTGGCGCGGGGCCCGATGGAGGCGGTGCTGGTCATGGACCGCGCCGCTAGTCGATCGCGCGCCCGCCGACAAGCGGCGCCGTTGCGACGAGCGTGGCGAACGGGCAAGGAGGCGTGCGGGGGTCTGCATGCGTCGTCTGCTGCGCTGGGTTACACGCCTGATCGTCTCACTCCTCGTCTTCAGCGGCGGTGCCATCGCCTGGGCGCACTGGCAGATGGCGGGCGAGGGCGGTCCGCTGCCCGAGCCGGGGGACGCCGCGGCCGACGCGACCGCGGATGCGCCGCTGCGGCTGGCGATCGTCAATACCGCCAGCCAGGCGATGGCGCGCAGCGGCACGCTCGCGGCTGCCGGCGATCCGACGCCGGACAAGCCGTTCATCATGAGCCACCCGGCGTTCGTCTTGGAATGGGCGGACGGTCGCCTGCTGCTGATCGATGTCGGCATGACGCCCGAGCAGGCGGTCGCATTCGGCCGGCCGCTTGAATGGCTGCGCGGCGCCGCGCCGGCGCGGCCGCACGCCTCCACCGCCGATGCGCTCGCCGACGATGCGGGGCGCGTCGGCGGCGTCGTCTTCACCCATCCGCACACCGACCACGTCGGCGGTCTCGCCGCGCTGTGCGCGCGCGCCGGCCACGCGCTGCCGGTGTTCATGAGCGTCGCCCAGGCCGAGCGCCCCAACTACACCACCCGCCCTGGCCTGGCGGACATCGCCGCCGCGCCGTGCGCCCGCCCGCGGCAACTCGACGGCGGCGCGCTGATGGCGGTGCCCGGTTTCCCCGGCGTGGCGGTGATCGATGCCGGCGGCCACACGCCGGGCAGCCAGATCATCCTCGCCACGGTCGGTGCCGGCGCCGCGGCGCGCCGCTATGCCTTCACCGGTGACATCGTCAACAACCTCGACGGCATTCTCTACGACATCCCGAAACCGTGGCTGTACCGCACCCTGCTGATCCCGGAGTCCGACGCGCGTCAGCAGGAGTTGCGCCGCTTCCTCAAGGCCCTGCAGGACGAGGCCGGCTACACGCTGCTCGTCTCGCATGATCAACTGGCCCTCGCGGCCAGCGGCGTGCCGCCGTGGCGGCCGGACGCGCGCGACTAGCCGGTGCTGACCAGCCTCGACCATGTCGTGATCGCCGTGCGCGACCTGGAAGCGGCGACGGCGACCTACACCGCGCTCTACGGACGCAGTCCGTCCTGGCGCGGCACGCATCCGGTCTGGGGGACCGCCAACACCCTGTTCCGGCTCGCCAACACCTATGTCGAGCTGCTCGCCCCGGCGGGCGCCGGGCGGCACGCCGAGGTCCTGCGCGCACAGCTCGCGGCACGCGGCGACGGGCCCTACGCGCTTGCCTTTGGCTGCGCCGACGCCGAGGTGGCCGCGGCGGCGCTGCGCGCCGCCGGCCTGGCCGCCGGCGACCCCGTGGCGGCGGCGGGGCGGGCGCTGGGGTCGGCGCTGGAGCGCCAGTGGCGCAGCGTCTTCCTGCCCCTGTCCGACACGCGCGCGGTGCCGATGCTGGCCATCGCGCACCGCTCGCCGGCGGCGTTGCTGCCGCCTGCCGCGGCGGGCCCGGGCGGCGCAACGATCGACGCCATCGACCACGTGGTGATCATGACCGCCGACGCCGACGGCGCCAGTGCGCTGTACCGCGACCGCCTCGGCCTGCGCCTCGCCTTCGACCGTACCTTCGACGCGCGCGGCCTGCGGCTGCTGTTCTTCCGCATCGGTGGGATCACTGTCGAGGTGGCGGCACCGCTGGCGGCGGGCGTGGATGCCGACCGCGATGCGGATCGCTTCTGGGGTATCTCCTACCGCGTCGCCGACATCGACGCCGTGCGCGCCCGCACCCTCGCGGCCGGCTTCGACGTCTCCGCGGTGCGCGACGGCCACAAGCCGGGCACGCGCGTCTGCACCGTGCGCGCCGAGACACACGGCGTCGCCACCCTCTTGCTGCAACCCGCCTGATCGCCGGCCGACGGCTGGCCGGCCGCGCCCTCCATGGGGTTGCCCGCGCGGGGGTTGCCTGCGCGGTCCCTTATCGCTGCGCCGCCCACGGCGCCCACCACAGGACCGGGCCGAGCCACAGCAGCGTCGGTGCGACGGCCACGGCGGTGACGGCACCGCGCATCCCCGGCGATAAGCTCGGGAAGGCGAGCACCAACGCCAGGACGAGTCCGACCGCCAGGCGACCGGCGGCCATGACGTGCAGGTAGGTCTCGGGGGCCAGCGCCAGGATCAGCAGGCAGTGCAGGGCGATCATCCAGGCCAGCGGCTGGCGCGGCGCCCGCCACACCCAGGCCAGCGCGCCGGGCAGCAGCAGCAGCGCCGGCAGGCCGACGAGGAGCAGCGCCGAGACCCGCCCGGGTTCGAGATCGGCGAGCGGCAGGGCGCCGGCGAGCGGCAGCCACTGCAGCGGCGGTGCGCTGCCCATTGCCGAGCTGCCGAACCGCGCCGCGACGGTCGCGTTCCAGACCACCCAGGGCAGGGCGCTGAGCGCGAGCCCGACCAGGCGCGGCCAGCGCCGCGGCGCGGCGACGACTGCGATCGCTTCCGCCGCCGCCAGGGCGACGACGATCAGCAGCGTCGTCTCGCGCGCCAGGGCCGCCAGCGCCAGCGCCGCCAGTGCGGGGACGCTGCGCCCGCCAAACCAGGCGACGACGCCGACGGCGGCGAGGCCGTAGGCGAGCGGTTCCGTGAGATCGCGCGAGTAGGCGAGGAAGAGGCCGCCGCAGGCCGACCAGGCGAGCGCCCACCAGGCGGAGATCTCGCCGCGGCGCAGCCAGGCGGTGAGGGCGGCGGTGCCGGCGAGCAGCGCCGCGTAGTTCACCGCTAGCATCGCCCAGGGGATCAGACGCGGCTCGCCGCCGCTCAGCGCCCGCGCCAACAGCGGCGCCAGGATGCGGCTGAAACGGTAGGCGGGCGCGTCGAGATGCGGCGCCGCGGCCCAGCCGTCGCGGGCGATGAAGTAGACGAACTGGCCGTCGTAGCCGCTGCTGCCGCCGGCGAGGCCGTCCGCGAATCGCGTCCCGATCCACACGAACCACAGGGGGTCGAAACCGTGCAGCGCCAGCGCCAGCGCGGTGAAGGCCGCGTAGGCGACTGCCGCCGTAGCCACCGGGGCGCGCATCGCACCGACCGTGACGGCCGCCGCGGCGGCGGTCAAGGCGCGTTGCACAGCGGCGCGGTCGGGCGTACACATTCGACGCTGCAGGAGGCGGCGCGACATGGAAGCTCCCACGAGCGGCGGGGTATCGGTGCGGGTGAAACAGCGCGAGGGCGACGCGGCGGCGGCGCTGGCGCGGGCCGACGACCCGATGACGGTGGTCATATTCGGCGCCTCGGGCGACCTCGCCAAGCGCAAGCTGATCCCGGCCCTCTATCACCTGCGCCAGGCCGGCTGCCTGCCCGAGCGCTTCGCCGTCGTCGGCATGTCGCGCACGCCGCTGTCCGACGAGCAGTACCGCGACGCCATGCGCACCGTCCTGCAGGAGCGCGTCGGTGGCGAGGTGTGCGCCGACGACCCCCTGGTGCAGGCGCTGCACTACTCGGCCGGCGATGCCGACGACCCGGCCGCCTTCGCGCGCCTCAAGAGCAAGGTCGAGGACCTCGAACGGGCGCGTCACCTGCCCGGCAACCGGCTCTTCTATCTGTCGGTGGCACCGTCGCTGTTCCCCATCATCGTCCATCAACTCGCCGCCGCCGGCCTGTTGCAACCGCCGGGCGGCTCGCCGTGGGCGCGGGTGATCATCGAGAAACCGTTCGGCCGCGACCTGCAGAGCGCCGTCGATCTCACCGCCAGCATCCGCGAGGTGCTGGGCGAGGACCAGATCTACCGCATCGACCACTATCTCGGCAAAGAGACCGTCCAGAACATCCTCAGCTTTCGCTTCGGCAACTCGATCTTCGAGCCGCTCTTCAACCGCCGCTACGTCGACAGCGTGCAGATCACCGTCGCCGAGACGCTCGGCATGGAGGGCAATCGCGGCGCTTACTACGAAAGCGCCGGCGTCGTGCGCGACATGGTGCAGAATCACATGATGCAGCTGCTGTGCCTGATCGCGATGGAGCCGCCGGCGGCGATCGAGGCGCGCGCCGTGCGCGACGAGAAGGTGAAGGTCCTGCGCGCGCTGGTGCCGTTGACACCGCAGGAGGTGGCGGCGGCGACGGTGCGCGGCCAGTACGGGGTGGGCGAGCGCGACGGGCAGATCGTCAAGGGCTACCGGCAGGAGGCCGGCGTCGCGGCCGACTCGACGGTCGCCACCTACGTCGCCCTGCGCACCAAGATCGAGACCTGGCGCTGGGCCGGCGTGCCGTTCTACCTGCGCTCCGGCAAGCGCCTACCGGCGCAGGTGTCGGAGATCGCGCTGCGCTTCCGACGTCCGCCGATGCTGCTCTTCCGGCAGATCGCCGAGAGCGAGGGCCTGGCGCCGCCCGAGGCGCAGTGGAACTGGCTGGTGCTGCGCATCCAGCCCGACGAGGGCATCAGCCTCTCGTTTGCCTGCAAACGGCCGGGCATCGTCATGCAGCTGCAGCAGGTGACGATGGACTTCTGCTACGGCAGCGCCTTCCGCCAACGCACGCCGGAGGCCTACGAACGGCTGCTGCTCGACGCCCTGCGCGGCGATGCGTCGCTGTTCACGCGCTCGGACGAGGTCGAATACGCCTGGCACTTCATCTCCTCGATCCTGGATGGGTGGGACGCCCTGCCGGCGCCGACGTTCCCCAACTACTACCCGTTCACCGAGGGGCCGGTGGAGGCGGCGCGGCTGATGGACGGCAGCAGCGGGCAGTGGCGCGGCATCGCCGAGACCGCCGCCAACGGCGGGCCGTGCCCGATGCCGTGAGGGGGGAATGCGCGCCGAGGATGTCGGCGGCAATGGTTCCCGTCGCCCGCCGGCCTGCGCTACAACGCCGCGCATGGCGGTGGATCCGAACGCGCTCGGCCTGGCGCACCATGCGCGCACGCGGCCGGCTCACCCGGCGCTGATCTGCGGCGCGCGGCGGCTGAGCTACGGCGAGCTCGAGGCGCGCGTCAATCGCCTGGCGCGGGCGCTGCGGCGCGCCGGCGTCGGCGTCGGCGGCGCCGTCGGCGCGGCGCTGCACAACGGACCCGAGTGGTTTGAGCTGCTCAACGCGGTCGGCCGCATCGGGGCCAGCCTGGTGCCCATCGGCTATCGGCTGAAGGGCCCGGAGATCGCCTACATGCTGGCCGATTCCGGCGCGACGGTGCTGCTCGCCGCCGCCGACCTGGCCGCTGAGGTCGATCGCGCCGCGGCGGAGCTGGCCTGGGCGGATGCGCTGCGCTGGGTGGTGGGCGCCGCGGCGCCGGCGCGCGGGCGGGCTTACGAGGACGTGCTGGCGGGGGAGTCGGCCGACGCCTTCGACGGCGCGTTCCTGGGCGGCGGCTTCACGACCTTGATCTACACCTCCGGCACGACCGGGCGGCCGAAGGGCATCGAGCGGCCGACCGATCCTGCCAGCGCGCATCTCCAGATGCTGGGCATGGCGCAGATGTGGGACCTCGGGCCCGACGACGTCACCCTCGTCGCCGGGCCCTGCTACCACACCGGGCCGGCCAGCTACGCGCAGGTGCATCTGCTGATCGGCGGCACGGCGGTGATCCTGCCGCGCTTCGATGCCGCCGCGGCGCTGGCGGCGATCGCCCGGCACCGCGTCACCAACGCCTTCATGGTGCCGACCCACTTCAGCCGCATCCTGCAGCTCGACGACGGCGAACGGCGCCGCCACGACCTGTCCTCGCTGCGCCTGGTCATGCACTCCGCGGCGCCGTGCCCGCCGCACGTGAAGCGCGAGATCATGGCGATCTTCCCGCTTGGCAGCGTCACCGAGTTCTACGGTGCCTCCGAGGGCGGCTTCACGCGCATCAGCGCAGAGGAATGGCTGCGCAAGCCGGGCAGCGTCGGTCTGCCGTGGCCCGGGCACGAGATCCACGTCCTCGACGCGGACGGCGCGCCCGTGCGGCGCGGCGAGATCGGCCTGATCTACGTGCGCGGGCCGCGCATCGTCTTCCGCTACCGCGGCGCCGCCGAGCAGACGCGGGCCGCCTTCCACGACGGCATGTTCACCGCCGGCGACCTCGGCTGGCTCGACGAGGACGGCTACCTCTTCATCGCCGACCGCCGCACCGACCTCATCATCAGCGGCGGTGCCAACGTCTACCCGGCCGAGGTCGAGGCGGTGCTGATGGCGCACCCGGCGGTCGCCGACGCCGCCGTGGTCGGCATCCCCGACGCCGAGATGGGCAAGGCCGTGCTCGCCGTCGTCGAGCTGCGGCTGGGCCGCGCCGCCAGCGCCGCCGAGCTGATCGCGCACGCGCGCCAGGACCTGGCGCACTACAAGTGCCCGCGCCGCGTCGAGTTCGTCGCCGCGCTGCCGCGCGAGCCGCAGGGCAAGGTGCGCAAGCACGAACTGATCGAACGCTACGGAGGCTGAGATGGAAATCAACGGCATGGCGCACGTCATTCTGACGGTCAGCAACTTCGAAGCCTGCGCGGCCTTCTACGAGCCGCTGCTGCACTTCCTCGGCATGCAGACGGTGATGCGCTTCGACGGCTACCTGTACTGCGTCGGCGGGCGCACCGCGCTGGGCATCGCCGCCGCCGACCCGGCCTACCGTGACGAGCGCTTCGTGCAGCAACGCGTCGGCTTGCAGCACCTGTGTTTTCGCGCTCGCTCACGCGCGGACGTCGACGCCTGCCACGCGTTCCTGGTCGAGCGCGGCGCGACCATCGTCCACCCGCCGGAGGAGGGGAACTGGGCGCCGGGCTACTACTCGCTGCTGTTCGAGGACCCCGATGGCATCCGCCTCGAGCTCAACCACGTCCCCGGCAAGGGCCTGCTGGCGGAGCGCACCAGCTGATTCGGTTGGGGTGCTCCTGCGACTCCCTCACCCTGACCGTCTCCCGGCGGGAGAGGGGACCCGTGCAAGTAGCGTCGCGCTTGTCTTGGTCCCCTCTCCGGCCGGGAGAGGGTCAGGGTGAGGGGATCACGAGAGGGGGTGCGCATGCCCCGTTGCACAGGCGCTACCAATCCGTCTGGTACAGGCCACGTGAGCCAGCGCGGTTCGTGGCGGCGACGGGGCGCGCCAGAACCTTTCTGTCTCGGGCGCGGCTGGTCACTCCGCCGGGCAACCCACCAGGCCGGCGTTGACGGCGGACACCAGGTCGGCAACGCCGATGTCGGCGCTGCACGAGCTGGCGGCGGACGGGCAGGCGAGCAGGCTCTCGCCGCCGAGGGCGATGCCGACGGCGGTGATCAGCTCGTCCACCGACACCGTGCCGTCGCGGCTGCAATCGCCGGCGCAGGCGGGGCCCGGCAGCACGGTGACCGGCACTGTCTCGGAGACGTGCGTCTGGAAGACGAAGTACTCGCGCCCCGGACAGGCGGCGGCGATCTCGTCGTAGAGCGACACCCGTACCTCGGTCGCGCCGTCGCACACCGCGGCGAGGATGAAGCCCGTCTCACCGCTGCCCACCGGTGGCTTCACCAGCTCGCCGGCGAGCAGGTCGTCGGCGCCGAGGACGCTGTAGCGGCCGGCGAACCCCTCGCCGGCGTCGACATTGATTGCCAGCACCTCGCCGACGCGTAGGCGGCGCGGTGCGACGGCGATCGACACCGGCCGCTCGCCGCTGGCGTAGTCGGCCCACAGCACCGCACCGTCGGCGCACGAGAGGCCGAGCGGCGTGCCGTCGACCAGCGTCGCGTCGCCGTCGGCGCAGCCCAACGCGTGCTCGCACGTGCCGACGTCCTGCGCCGGCAGACGCAGCCGGCAGCGGTAACCGAGCCCGTCGTCAGGCGTCTCGCCGCTGAACGTCAGCCGCGCCTCGATGCCGACGCAGGCATCGCCCGCGCAGCCCGCCGGCGTGAAGGCGAAGCTGGCGCTCGCGGCCGCCGCGCCCGGCGTGCAGTCGGGCGTGCCTGCAGCGGTGTCGAACACCAGCGTCGCCGGGCGCGACAGCGCATGCCGCAGCGTCCCGAGCCGGCGTCCGTCGCTGCGCAGCCGCACGTCGACCTCGGCCAGTGCGCCGGGTGCGGCATAGACGCTGCCGATCTCGATACCGACCGGCCCGGTCGCACCCGCATGCGCGGGGAACGCCGCGCATGCGAGCAACGACGATGCCGCAGCCAAGCGTACGAATGACCATCGCTTGTGCTGCATCGCCGCGCCCTCCGCAATGTCAGTTGATCACGTGCGCCTCGCGCAGGCTAGCGATTTCCTCGCCGGTCAGCCCGAACTCGCGCAGGACCTCCTCGGTGTGCTCGCCGAGGATCGGCGCCACCCGTTCGTGCACGGTCGGCGTCGCCGACATCTGCACCGGCGGTCCGAGGGTGGTGATGGTGCCGCGCACGGGATCGCTGAAGCTGTTGATGAGGCGGTTCTCGGCGACCTGCGGGTCGGCGAGGATCTCATGCAGCGCCATGACTTTGCAGGTCGGAACGTCATGCTTCTCGAGGAGCGTGATCCAGTGCTCGCAGGTATTCTCCCGGAAGATGGCGCTGAGTGTCTCGACGACTTCGGCGCGGCGCGCGACGCGGGCGGGGTTGCTGGCCATGTCGGGGTCAGTGAGCCAGTCCTCGCGCCCGAGGGCGACGCAGACGCGCTTGAAGAACGCGTTGGTCAGGCAGGCGACGATGAAGTAGCCGTCGCTGGCGGGAAACGCCTGATAGGGCACCAGGTCGGGGTGGCCGCTGCCGAAGCGGCCGAAGCGGGTGCCGTCGATGAGCACGTTGGCGGCGTTGTCGGCGAACAGCGACAGGACGGCGTCGAGCATGGCGATATGCACCCGCTGTCCCTCGCCGCTGCGCTCGCGCGCGAACAGGGCGCCGAGAATGGCGTAGGCGCCGTAGACGCCGGTGTTGAGATCGGCGACCGGCGGCGCCGACTTGATCGGTGGACCGCCCTCTTCGCCGGTGTGCGCCATGATGCCGCCGGTGGCCTGCAGGATCAGGTCCATGCCCGGCTTCTGCGCCATCGGACCGGTCTCGCCGAAGGCGGTGATCGAGCAGTACACCAGGCGCGGGTTGATGCGCTTGAGGTCCTCGTAGCCGAGGCCCTTGCGGTTCATGACGCCGGGGCGGAAGTTCTCGACGAAGACGTCGGCGTCCTTGACCAGGCGGCGGATCAAGGCGACGCCGTCGGCTTCGCCGATGTCGACGCAGATGCCGCGCTTGTTGCGGTTGAGGCCCTGGAAGTTGGGCCCGCCGATGTGCGGCGGCAACTTGCCGGAGCGATCGGCGTGGCGGATCGAATCGCCGCGGCCGGCCTTCTCGACCTTGATGACGTCGGCGCCCATATCGCCGAGCAGGGTGGTACACCACGGGCCGGCGGCCTGGTGCGACATGTCGATGACGCGGACGCCAGCGAGGGCGCCTTTGGCGGGAGTGCTCATGCCTTAGCGGTACTAGACCGGCGCGCCGGGGGTCAACGCGGCGCCGGCCTTCAGCGCCCGGCGACCAGGGCGAGCAGCTCGGCAAGCCCGGCGATGCGGCGGCAGTCGACCTCGCCGTACAACCCGAGCGGGTCGATCAACACCGGCTCGATGCCGGCGTTGCGCGCCCCGCGCACGTCGATCTCGTAGATGTCGCCGACGAACAGCGCCTCGTGCGCGGCCGCGCCGGTGGCGTCGAGGGCGAGATGGAAGATGCGCGGGTCGGGCTTCTCGATGCCGACCACGTGCGAGTCGATGATGGCGTCGAAGTAGCCGTCGAGCCCGTCGCGCGCCAGCGACGCGGCGACGCGGCCGTCGGCGTTCGACACCACCGCCAGGCGCAGGCCGCGGGCGCGCAGTGCCGCCAGCACCGCCGCGGTGTCCGCCTGCAGGACCCGCCACAGCGAGGCGCGCGCGTTCTCGGCGTCGAGGGCGGCGGTGACCGGCGCCTGCGCGGCGGCGGGGACGGCGAGGGCATCGAGGATGACGGCGATGTACGAGCGCGCCCGGCTGGCGTCGTCCTCGGCGGCGGCGGCGCGGAAGCGGGCGTCGACCATCGCCTTGCCGCGGTACTCCGCCACCGCGACGTCGTGCGCATCGACGCGGTGGCCGTGCGCGCTGACACAGCCGGCGATCCAGGCGTGGTCGAGATGGTGCAGGGTGTTGCCGACGTCGAAGAGGATGGCGCGCAGGGGCATGCGCTCATGTACCGTGCCGTCCCGGGCGCGGCCAGCAGCGCCCCCCAGGCGTCACGGTGCTGGGTGCGCCGCCGCCTCGTGGCAGGGCGCCGCCGTTGGCGCACCGCGCAGGACGGCGAGCGCGCCGCTCGCCGCGAAGGTCCATGCGCCGCAGGCGATCAACAGCGCGCCGGCGAGGCGGCGTGAGGCGACGACGCGGCCGAGGCCGCTGACGCGCTGGGCAAGCAGCCCGGTGGCGAGCATGGCGGGCAGCGTGCCGAGTCCGAAGCCGGCCATCAGCAGCGCGCCGTGCCGGGCGTCACCGGCAGTGACCGCGAAGGCGAGCGCGCTGTACACTAGGCCGCACGGCAGCCAGCCCCACAGCATGCCGAGCGCCAGGGCGCCGGCGAACGAGCGTCCGGGCTGCAGCCGGCGCGCCAGCGGCGCGATGTGCCGCCACAGACGCGCCCCCTGGCGCTCGAGCGCCGCCAGCCCCGACCACCAGCCGGCCAGGTAGAGGCCGAGCGCGATGAGCAGCAGCGCCGCGGCGACGCGCAACAGCAGGGCGCCGCCGGCGCCGAGTGCGGCGCTCAGCGCCAGGCCGAGAGCGCCGGCGACGGCGCCGGCGGCGGCGTAGCTGACCACACGGCCGAGGTTGTAGGTGAGGGCGCGCGCGGCGGGGGCGCCGCAGCCGCGGGTCGCCAGCGCCATGGCGCCGGCGATGCCGCCGCACATGGCGACGCAATGCGGGCTGCCGAGCAGGCCGAGGCCGATGCCGCCGAGCAGCGTCAGTCCCTCCACCGCGGCGGTCATTTCGCTTCCTTCGCCGCTTCCATCGCCGCTGCGTTCGCGGGCGCGCTGGGCGGCGATGGCGCGGGCTCGTCGTCGTCGAAGAGGATGCGCGTCGCCGGCGAATCGAGATCGTCGAACTGCGCGTTGCGCACCGCCCACAGGAATGCCGCGACGGCGGCGACGAGCAGGAGCAGGGCGAGGGGAATGAGGACGTAGATGATGTTCATGCGCGTTGCGGCACCGGCGGCATGGGGCGGGGCAGGCAGCTGTCCACGGTGGCGACCGGGTCGCGGCGGGCGCCGAGGCGGACGGCGTTGAGCACCACCACCAGCGAGCTGACCGACATGCCGAGCGCCGCCCAGTAGGGCGTCACCCAGCCGAGCGCCGCCAGCGGCAACGCCACGGCGTTGTACACGATCGACCAGCCGAGGTTCTGGTACAGGACACGCCGCGTCCGATGCGCCAGATCGATGGCGTCGGCGAGCACCCCGAGATCCTCGCGCAGCAGCACGCAGTCGGCGGCGCCAACCGCCAGGTCGGTGCCGCCGCCCATGGCCACCGAGACCTGCGCGGCGCCGAGGACCGGGGCGTCGTTGACCCCGTCGCCGACCATCACCACCACCGCGCCGGCCGCCTGCAGGGCCTGCACGTGGCGCAGCTTCTCCGCCGGTGAGGCGCCGCGCACCGCGACCTCGATACCCAGTCGTCGCGCCAACTGCGCCACCGCGGCGGAGGGGTCGCCGCTGAGCAGCTGCACCGCCAGGCCGCGTTGCCGCAGCGCCCGCACGGCGGCGGCCGCCTCGGGGCGGGGCGCGTCCTCGAGGGCAAACCAGGCGACGGGTCCGTCGCCGTCGCCGAGCAGGATCCACATGTCGTCGTCGCGCGACGGTGGGCTGGGGGCGTCGCCGCCGGTGAGTTCCGTCACCCAGTCGGCATTGCCGATGCGGTAGCGCCGCCCGCCGACGACGCCCTCGACGCCGAAGCCGGCGACGGCGGCGGCGTCGACCACCGCCGGGGTGGCGGCGTCGGCGGCGAAGGCGCCCGCGATCGGATGTTCGGAGCGGCTCTCCAGCGCGCGCGCGAGGGCCAGGGCGGCGGCGAGGTCGTACGGGGGCAGCGGCACGCTGCGCCGCAGGCGGAAGCTCCCCTGCGTGAGTGTGCCGGTCTTGTCGAAGACGACATGCGTGGCGCCGTGCAGGCCCTCGAGCACGTGGGCGCGCGTGACCAGCAGGCCGCGACGCAGTAGTCCGCCGGTAGCGGCGGTGAGCGCCGCCGGCGTGGCGAGCGACAGCGCGCACGGGCAGCTGACGACCAGGACCGACAGCGTCACCCAGAAGGCCTGCGACGGGTCGATCCGCCACCACACGGTCGCGACGGCCGCGGCGAGCAGCAGTACGGCGGGGACGAAGGCCTGCGCGACGCGGTCGGCGAGGCGGGCGACGGGCGGCTTCTCGCTGCCGGCGCGGTCGACCAGGCGCTGCACGCCGGCGAGGACGCCCTCGGCGCCGCTGCGCTCGACGGCGACGACGAGAGGGCTCTCGCCGTTCTGCGTGCCGCCGAGTACGCGGTCGCCGCGGCGGCGGGCGCGCGGCCACTGTTCGCCGGTCAGCATCGCCTCGTTGACCCAGCCGCTGCCCTCGAGGACGCGCCCGTCGGCCGGCACGGTCTCGCCGGGTTTCACCAGCACGCGGTCGCCGGGCATCAACTCGGCGGCCGCGACGATGGCGCTCGCACCGTCGGCATCCAGGCGCGTCGCGTGCGCCGGCGGGCGGCGCAGGGCGCCCTCGATCGCCGCGGCGGCGCGATGGCGGGCGCGCATTTCGACGAAGCGGCCGAGCGAGAGGAGAAAGACGAACATGCACACCGAATCGAAATACACCTCGCCGCTGCGCAGGGCGGTGGCGACCAGGCTGGCGACGAAGGCGATGGCGATCGCCAGCGCCACCGGGACGTCCATGCCGAGGCGGCGGTTACGCAGGTCGCGCGCCGCGGCGGCGAAGAACGGCCGCGCCGCCCAGGCGACGATCGGCATGGTCACCAGGGCGCTGACCATGCGCAGGTAGTCGCGGTGCGCCGGTGCCATGTCCTGCAGCGCCCCAGCGTAGAGGCCGACGGCGAACATCATCACCTGCATGGCGCCGAGGCCGGCCAGGGCAAGGCGACCGAGCGCCGCGCGGTACTCGTCGCGACGCGCCTGCTCCTGCTGGTCGGGCTGATACGGTTGCGCCGTGTAGCCGAGCCGGGCGATCTCCGTCAGCAGGGTGCTGAGGCGCGTCTCGCCCTCGCGCCAGGCGAGTTCGGCGCGCTCGTGCGCGAGGTTGACGTGCACCGCGACGACGCCCGGCAGGCGCGTCAGGTGGCGCTCGATGAGCCAGGCGCAGGCGGCGCAGCGCAGGCCGCGCAGCGCCAGGGTCACCCGCCGCCCGCGTTCGCCGTCGGCGCGGACGACGCCGCGCTGCAACGCCGGCTGGTCGTAGCGCAGCAGGTCCGCCACCGCCGGCGCCGTGGCGCGCTCGGCGGTGCCGGCCGGCGCCTCCCGGTAGCGGTAGTAGTCGCCGAGGCCGGTGGCGACGATCAGCTCGGCGACGGCGGCGCAGCCGGGGCAGCACATGGCCTGCGCCAGGCCGTCGATCGTGGCCTGGCAGTCGACGCCGTCGGGAACCGGTAGACCGCAATGGAAACAGGAGAGCGCCGCCGCCGGCGGCTGCGTCAGCGGTGCGTTCATTGCGGCCGCCGCGGCGGGTGCGCGTCGATCACCGCGGCGCCCCCAGGTGTGGCGGCGTCGCGGCGTCGAAGTCGATGCGCGCGACGAGACGCCAGCCGCCGCCGGCGGGCGTCAGCGTCGCGTTCCAGGGACCGCGCAGCGGCGCCGCCAGGGCGCTGCGGAAGATGCCGTCGGCGTCGGCGCGCAGCGGCAGGATCTGATCGCGCGCCGCATCGGTCGGGTGGGCGAGCGCCAGCAGCAGCTCGCTATGGGGATCGATGCCGCTGCCGCGCACCTCGACGGCCAGTCCGCCATGCGCCGCGTCGCGGCGCAGCGTCGCGCTCAGCTGCCGCTGCGCCGCGACGCGTTCGAGCGCGAAGTCGTGGTTAATGCCGAGGCCGGCCTTATAGTAGTCGTCGCGCACCAGCGAGTCGGCGTTGCGCACCGCGACCGCCAGCGTCGCGAAGCTCAACACCACGCTGGCGGCGGGCAGCGCGATGACGAACCACGGCCAGAACTGGCGGTACCACGGGGAAGGCGCGTCAGTCATGCTCATGCTCACCCGGCTCGCGCTGCGTGTCATCCTCGCCGCGCGGCCGTTCGGGCGACAGGAAGCGGCTCTCCTCGCGCACCACGGTCTGCGGGTGATCGAGCGGGTCGATGGTGAAGCGCAGCGGCAGCGACCGCTGCGCCAGCGCCTCGGGCGGCACCTGGACGCGCACCGCGACGTCGCCGATCTCTCCCGGCGACAGGCGCACCTCGGGCGGCGCCACCAGCGTCAGGCCGGGCAGGCCGTCGGCGGCGATGCGATAGACGTGCGGGTGCTGATCGAGGTTCATGATCTTGAGCGTGTAGGTGTTCTCGATGCGGCCGTCGCTGGCGACGCGGTACAGGCGGGCGCGGTCGCGCAGCACGTCGACGCGCAACGGCACGCGCGCCGACAGGGCGTAGGCGAAGGTGGTCATGATCAGCGACAGCGCGACGCCGTAGGCGATCAGGCGCGGGCGCAGGACGCGCAGGCGGCCGCTGGCCAGGCTGGCCTCGCTGGCATAGCGCACCAGGCCCTTGGCGTAGCCCATCTCCTCCATCACGCCGTCGCAGGCGTCGATGCAGGCGGCGCAACCAATGCACTCGTACTGGGTGCCTTTGCGGATATCGATGCCGGTCGGGCAGACGTGCACGCACAGGTTGCAGTCGATGCAGTCGCCGAGCCCGGCGCCGCGCGCCGCGCTGTCGCGACCGCGGTGACCGCGCGGCTCGCCGCGGTGGCGGTCATAGAAGATGGTCAGGGTGTCGTTGTCGAACATGGCGCCCTGGAAGCGGGCGTAGGGGCAGGCGTACTTGCAGATCTGCTCGCGCATCCAGCCGGCGTCGAGGTAGAGCGCGCCGCTGAAGACGCAGGCGAAGAAGGTCTCCCAGCCGCTCAACTGACCGGCGGCGAGGCGTGGCAGCAACGAACGGATGGGGACGAAGTAGCCGAGGAAGGTGAGGCCGACGACCACCGCCAGGAGGCCCCAGGCGCCGTGCTTGGCCAGCTTGCGGCCGACCTTCCGGGCCGTCCAGGGACCGCGATCGAGGCGCATGCGGGCGTTGCGGTCGCCCTCGGTCAGCCACTCGATCCACATGAAGAACTTGGTCCACACCGTCTGCGGACAGGCGTATCCGCACCACAGGCGACCGGCGAGGGCGGTGAAGAAGAAGAGGCTGAAGGCGGCGATGATCAGCATCCAGGACAGGAAGATGAAGTCCTGCGGCCAGAAGGTGAGGCCGAAGCTGTAGAACTTGCGACCGGGCAGATCGAACCAGATCGCTTGGCGGTCGTTCCAGCTCAGCCACGGTCCGGCCAGGAAGATGCCGGCGAGGACGAACAACGCCACCGCCCGGCGTTGCTGCCAGGCGCCCTGCACCTCTTTCTGGTAGATGTGCTCGCGCTTGGCGTACAGCGGCACCTCGCTGAGGGCGGTGCCGTGATCGTCGTCGTGTGGAAATGGCGCGGGCATGCGTATCCTACTGGTCGCGGTCCGCCGCGGGCTCGTTCAGGGACAGGCTGTACACATACGCGGCGACGACCTGCGCCTTCTGCTCGCCGAGGATGTCGGCGTGCGCCGGCATCTTGCCGTAGCGCCCCTTGTTCAACCCCTCGGCGATGGTCGCCGGATCATTGCCGTACAGCCAGACGTCGTCGGTGAGGTTGGGGGCGCCGAGGGCCTGGTTGCCCTTGCCGTCGGCGCCATGGCAGGCGATGCAGATCGTCTCGTACTTGGCCTTGCCAGCCGCCGCCTGCGCGGCGTCGACGCGGTGGCCGCTGAGGCTGAGCACGTAGGCGGTCACCAGCGCGACGCCCTCGTCGCCGCCGATCGCCGGGGCGAACGGCGGCATGACGCCGTTGCGGCCATGCAGGATGCTGGTCTTGATGGTGTCGGGATCGCCGCCGTAGAGCCAATCGTCATCGGTCAGATCCGGGAAGCCGCCGCCGCCGCGCGCGTCGGCGCCATGGCACTGGCTGCAGTTGTTGGCGAACAGGTGCTGCCCCATCGTCAGCGCGCGCGCATCGCGCACCAGGTCGGGGATCGGTTGGGCGGCCAACGCCGCGTACAGCGGACCATACTGCGCGTCGGCGCGGGCGACTTCCTGCGCGTGCTGGCCGCTCGAGGTCCAGCCAAGGGTACCCGGGAAGCGGCCGAGGCCGGGGTAGAGCACCAGGTAGACGAGCGCGAAGGCGATCGAGCCGACGAACAGCAGCAGCCACCAGCGCGGCAGCGGCATGTCGAGCTCCTGGATGCCGTCGTAATCGTGACCGAGCGTCTGCTGGGCGGCGCTGGCGACACGCCGGCTGCGCGCCCAGAGCAGCAGTGCGCCACAGCCGAAGATGTTGGACAGCGTCAGGACGATGATGAACCAGCTCCACCCGTCAGTCATGATCCCTCTCTCCGTCGCCACGGCCGTCGCGAGGCGTGTCGTCGTCGAGAAAGGGCAGGGCCGCCGACTCGTCCCAGCGGCGCCGCTGGCGCGGGCTGAAGGCCCACACGCACAGGCCGACGAAGGCCAGGAGCAGTACCGCGGTGCCGAGGCCGCTCAGCGTCGCGAGACTCATCGTCACTGCCTCCCTTTCAATGCCAGGCCGAGCTGTTGCAGGTAGGCGATCAGCGCGTCCAGTTCGCTCCGTCCCTCGACCGCCGCCCTGGCGCCGTCGATCTGTTCGTCGCTGTACGGCACGCCGACGATGCGCAGGGCGCGCATCTTGTCTGCCGTGTCGGTGCCGTTCAGGACGTTCTCGCCCAGCCACCGGAAGGCGGGCATGTTCGACTCGGGCACCAGGTCGCGCGGGTTCATGAGGTGGATGCGGTGCCATTCGTCGGAGTAGCGACCGCCGACGCGCGCCAGGTCCGGTCCGGTGCGCTTCGAGCCGAACAGGAAGGGGTGGTCGTACACCGATTCACCGGCCACGGAGTAGTGGCCGTAGCGCTCGGTCTCGGCGCGCAGCGGACGCACCATCTGCGTGTGGCAGACGGAACAGCCGTCGCGGATGTAGAGGTCGCGCCCCTCGAGCGCCAGCGCGTCGAGCGGCTGCACGCCCTCGACCGGCTCGCTGACCTCCGTGCCGGCGATCAGCGGCAGAATCTGCGCCAGGCCGCCGAAGCTGACGACGATGACGATGAGGATTCCCATGATCCCGATGTTGCGTTCGACGAGCGGTTGCTGCGTAGCCGCCATGACCCGGGCCTCCTCCCTCGCCTCAGGCGACCGTGTGCACGGCGCCGGCCGGGCTCGGCACGACGACGGCGGACTCGACGACGCTGCTGCCGGCACGGATCGTCCGCGTCATGTTGTAGACCATCACCAGCATGCCGAGCAGGAAGACGACGCCGCCGCCGAGGCGGCCGACGTAGTAGGGGAAAGTCGCCTTGATGGACTCGACGAAGGTGTAGGTCAGGGTGCCGTCGTCGTTGACCGCGCGCCACATCAGACCCTGCATCAGGCCGGCGATCCACATCGACGCGATATAGAGCACGATGCCGATGGTCGAGAGCCAGAAGTGCAGGTTGATCAGCGGCACGCTGTACATCTCCTTGCGGCCGTACAGGCGCGGCACCAGCGAATACAGGCAGCCCATGGAGATCAGGGCGACCCAGCCAAGGCTGCCGGAATGGACGTGCGCGATGCCCCAGTCGGTGTTGTGGGTCAGCGCGTTGACGGTCTTCACCGACATCATCGGGCCCTCGAAGGTCGACATGCCGTAGAACGACAGCGCGACGATCATGAAGCGCAGGATCGGATCGGTGCGCAGCTTCTCCCAGGCGCCCGACAGCGTCATGATGCCGTTGATCATGCCGCCCCACGACGGCGCCCAGAGAATGATCGAGAAGACCATGCCCAGCGTCTGCGCCCAGTCGGGCAGCGTGCTGTAATGCAGGTGGTGTGGCCCGGCCCACATGTAGATGCCGATCAGGGCCCAGAAATGCACCACCGACAGGCGGTAGGAATACACCGGGCGCCCAGCCTGTTTGGGCACGAAGTAGTACATCATCCCGAGAAAGCCGGCGGTGAGGAAGAAGCCGACGGCGTTGTGGCCATACCACCACTGCACCATGGCATCGGTGGTGCCGGCGAAGATCGAGTACGACTTTAGGGGCGAGACCGGGATCGCCAGGCTGTTGACGATGTGCAACAGGGCCACGGTGATGATGAAGGCGCCGTAGAACCAGTTGGCGACGTAAATGTGCTGGACGCGGCGTTTGGCGATGGTGCCGAAGAAGACCACCGCGAAGCACACCCAGACGACGGCGATCATGATGTCGATCGGCCACTCGAGCTCGGCGTACTCCTTGGAGGTGGTGTAGCCGAGCGGCAACGTGATCGCCGCCGCGACGATGATCAGTTGCCAACCCCAGAAGGTGAAGCCGGCGAGGCGCGGCAGGAACAGCGGTGTCGCGCAGGTGCGCTGCACGACATAGTAGGCGGTGGCGAAGAGGGCCGAGCCGCCGAAGGCGAAGATGACCGCGTTGGTGTGCAGCGGCCGCAGCCGCGGGTAGGTCAGCCAGGCGATGTCGGGATTCAGCTCCGGCCAGGTGAGCTGCGCCGCCAGGATGACCCCGACCAACATGCCGACCACCCCCCACACCAGGGTCATGATCGCGAACTGCCGGACGACCCGATAATCGTAGGGCTCCGTCCGCACCTGCCCATCACCCATAGCCGTCCTCCCGTTCCGAGCCCGCCGCGCTCGACCGGCGCGCGCATTCACTCAACTCCTTTGCAGACGGCGTGCCGGAGGAGCGGCGAACGGGATCAACGCGCCGAGGCGCCATCCGTCCCGGGGCCGGGAAAATCCGCTAGGGAATTCCCGAAAGTTGGAGAGGCGGCTGGGGGGTTTCCGTCCAGGAGCGGCTCGCGCGCCCGATGACGGCGCCGTGCACGGCAGCCGGCCCCTCTCCCGCGGGGAGAGGGGCCGGTAAACTCCCTACGGTTCCGTCACCCAGAAGTTGCCGAACAGGATGAACATCTCATCCTCGGTGCGGAAGCCGCCGGTGACCGGACAGGCGTCGCAATCGCCGTCGCCGGCGCCGGGGCTCGATTCGCAGGCGGCATCGTTGCCGTTGCACAGCTGACCCTGCTTGGCGCCGCCGATGCACTGCGTCTTGTTCACCGCGCATGGTCCGCCGACGGCGAAGACGTCGAAGATGACGCCGGCCGGCGGCGAGGTCGAGCGGCGTTTCACCTTCTGCGGGTCGGTGCTGCCGTTGTCGTAGTGGCCGCAGTAGGTGAAGGTGCGGTCGTAGTTCGGCGCGTCGCCGTCGAGCTCGATCGGCGGGTCGAAGCGCAGGACGACCGGGTCGTTGCACACGTAGTTGGTGTAGAGCAGGGCCTCCTGCGCGTCGCGTCCGCCGCCGTCGAGGCAGGCCGAGGCCGGGCAGGTTGCCGGCTCCTGCGGATTGCACGCCTGGCCGGCGTTGCTGCCGCCGGCGCAGGTGAAGCGACCGCGGTAGATCTGGAAGCGCTTGCCGTGCCGGTGCATGTGGCCGCTCAGCTCGAAGACGTGCGCGGTCTGGCCCGGCAGGAGCAACGAGTCGTCACCGAACCGCGTGCTCGGCGGGCCGAACTCGTGCAGGTTGCAGATCTCCATGTCCGTGAACGGCGCCAGCTCGACCTGCGGGAAGGGCGGGAAGTCCTCGTTCCAGAAGATACGACTGGTGTCGAAGATCTGCTCTTGGAGGAAGTCCTGCTCGTCGGGCTCCGGGAACAGGATGTTGACCCAGGCCTCCATCGTGCCCGCCTGGCGGGTGAGGTTGAAGGCGTGCGAGTTCCACAGGATGACGCCCTTGACCGGCATCTCGTCGTACACAGTCGAGGGGAAGCGGAAGTGCGCCGTCGTCTCCTGGGCGAAGGCGAAGCCACCGCTGCCGAGCGAGCCCAAGCCCTCGACCGGGCCAAAGCCGATGCAGGCGATGGTCGTCGGATCCGGGTCGGTGGCGCACTGACCGGCGCCGCAGAAGGGAATGTCGAGCGGGTTGCACGCCTGACCCGCGCGCGCGCCGCCCTTGCAGCTGTATGCGCCCCAGCGAGGATCGTCGGCGGCCGCGGCGCCCCTGTAGATATCGACGATGAGGTGGTGGCTGAGCGGGTCCTGGCGCACCTCGACGCTCTTGTAGCGGAACGCCTTGCCGTCCAGACTCAGCAGCGAGGCCGGGATCTGGCCGGTGAAGTCGTAGTAGCTGGCGTAGCAGACCTCGGTCTCGCTCTTGCTGGCCAGGGTGTAGGCGGGCATGTGCATCTGCACGCCCTTGCCAGCCGGCGGCGGATCGAGCGGGTCGATCTTCACCGGCAGCGGCTCGGGCACGCAGGCGTCGAGCAGCGCCGCGGCCTGCGGCAGGTTGGCGTCGCGCGCCGCGGCGCCGGTTTCGATCCAGATACCGAGGGCCTCGAGCTCGTCTTCGGTGAGCTGGTCGGGGCCGAGCGGCATCGGGCTGCCGACCGGCGCGTCGTAGTCGTCCGGCAGCGTCTTGGCGGCCAGCTTCAGCCACAGCAGGCTGAAGTCCTTGCTGCCGGGTTCGACGCGGCGCAGCGGGGAGTTGGCTCCGACGACGTCGTTGAGGTTGGCGTAGGAGGTGCCGGCGCGCAGGTCGAGGCCGCCGAGTTTGGCGCTGCCGTGGCAGGCGTCGATGCTGCAGCCGCGATTGTCGAAGATGGCCTTCTGGATCAGATCGTAGGTGGTCGGGAAGACGTCGCACTCGGTCTTGACGCAGTCGGCGCGGCAGCCGTCGCCGTCGTAGTCGTTGCCGTCATCGCACTCCTCGACCGGCAGCACCTGCATGCCGTCGCCGCACTCGGCGGGCGGGCAGACGACGGCGTTCTGCACGTACGTTTCCTGCGCCAGGCAGTCGGCGCGCCCGGCGATGCGGCCGAGCACGTCGTCGAGATCGCGCCCATAGGTCTGTGCAAACAGGTCGCCCGGGCAGGCAACGGCGATGCGCGCTCGCAACAGCTCCTCGGCGCGGGCGATGGCGCGGCTGCTGCGCGCGACGAGGCTGGTCTTCTGCGCCGGCGTCAGCACCGTCGAGGCGATGGTATCGAGGGCGCGTTGGCGGGCGCGCACGGCGTAGCGCAGCAGCGAGCCGGCGGCGCGGCCGGTGACGTCGATACAGGTCTGCGCGTCGCCGGACGTCGCGGCGATGGTGCCGCCGACCATCGCCGGGCCGTAGGCGGCGGTGATGGCCGCGGTGTCGAGCTGGCGGCAGACGTTGATGACGTCCATCTGCGCGTCGCCGAGGTCAAGATAGCGCAGCGTCTGCAACTGGCCGGCCGCGCAGTTGTCCGCCACCATGGCGCGGGCGCGCTCGCGCGCCGACTGAATCTTGGCGTCGCGGGTCGCCTCGTCGCAGGGCTCACCGCGCAGTTGCGCGGCGCTGCACGTCGTGCGTGCCGCCAGGGCGCGGCTGGCGCACAGCGACGCGGCGCGCGAGATCGCCCGCTGGCAGCGCGCCGTGTCGGGATTGAATCCGCCCCACACCGCCAGGTCCGCCGGCGTCCCGTGCGCGTGCGCGCTCGCGGCCGTCAGCAGCACGGCGGCGAGGATGCCCCAGATCGTCGTACGTCGATACACAGTGCCTACCCCCAATGGGGCTTGTATCGGGCCGTCAGTGCTAAGGAAAGGCGGTCGCCCACGGCGGCCGAAACAGCGCTGGAGGGGGCAGCGGAGCTGTGCCACCCTGCGCCGCCATGACCCCTGCCTCATACGACGTCGTGGTGGCCGGCGCCGGGCCGGTGGGGCTGACGCTGGGCGGACTGCTCGCCCGCCGCGGCCTGCGCTGCGCCGTCGTCGACCGCGCCGCGGCGCGCACCGACAAGTCGAAGGCGCTGGTCGTCTGGCCGCGCACCTTGGAGCTGCTGGCGGCCGCCGGCATGGAGGAGGCGTTCCTCGCCGCCGGCAGCAAGGCGCGCGGCGGGCGCCTGTTCGGGCGCGGCCGCCAGCTGGCCTGGCTCGACTTCTCGCGCAGCGGCGCGGCCTACCCGTTCAGCCTGATGATCCCGCAGAGCGAGACCGAGCGCCTGCTCGAAGCCGAGGCGCAGGCGGCGGGGGTGGCACTGCAGCGCGAGACGGAGGTGCTGCGCTTTGCCGCCGCCGCCGACGGCGTGGATGTGGCGCTGCGCGGTGGCGACGGTGGCGAGCGGGTTGTGCGCTGCGGCTGGCTGGTCGGGTGCGACGGTGCGCACAGCGCGGTGCGGCACGGGTTGGGCCTCGCCTTCGCGGGCAGCGCGGAGGACAACGACTGGTTCCTGGCCGACGTGCACATCGACGGCGCCCTACCGCGCGACGAGGTGAGCCTGTTCCTGCATCCCGACGGCGTGCTGGCGTGCTTCCCCATTCCGCCCAACCGCTTCCGCGTCCTCGGCGACCTCGGCGCGGCGCACGGCGAGCATCCGCGCGACCCGACCCTCGCCGACGTGCAGGCGCTGCTGGCGCGCCGCGGCCCGGGCGCATTGACGGTGCGCGACCCGGTCTGGCTGGCCGGCTTCCGCATCAACGAGCGGCAGGTGCCGTCGTATCGCCGCGGCCGCGTCCTGCTGGCCGGCGACGCCGCGCACATCCACAGTCCGGCCGGCGGGCAGGGGATGAACACGGGCATGCACGACGCCTTCAATCTCGCCTGGAAGCTGGCGCTGGTGCACCAGGGGCGCGCGCGCGCGGACTTGATCGACACCTACGACGCCGAGCGCCACCCGATCGGCGCCCTCGTCGTGCGCGGCGCCGGAGGCCTGACGCGCCTGGCGACGATTCACAGCGCCGCCGGGCAGCGCCTGCGCGACGCGGTGGTGTCGCGGGCCTACTCGGTCCGGAGGCTGAGTGATCTGGTCGTCGGAGTGCTCACCGAAGTGGCGATCCATTATCGCGGCTCGCGCCTGTCGCGCGACGAGCGGTCGGCGCTGACGCGCCTGCGCGCCCGGCGCGGCGGGGTGCGGGCCGGCGAACGGGCGCCGGATGCGGCGGTATCTGACGCGGCGGGCGGCGCCACGTCGCTGTTCGCGCTGTTGCGCGGCGGTCGGCACGTGCTGCTGCTCTCGGCGGGCGTGCCGGCGGGCCTGGCGGCGGCGGTGCAGCGCGCCTACCCGGATCTGGTCGACTGCGCGGTGCTGCGCGACCCTTCGCCGCCTTACGGCGCGTGCACCGCGACGGCGATCCTGGTGCGGCCCGACGGCTATATCGGCTACCTCGGCGCGCCGGCGGCGGCACCGCGTCTCGTCGCCCACCTGGGCACCTATCTGATCCCTTCACCCTGACGCTCTCCCTGCCGGTCAGGCTGAGCGGGGCCAACGCGATGCACCGCGCGTTGTGTCAGGACCGGCCGGCGCCCTGAGGGCGTCCGCGCCCGCTCAGGGCGTCGGCGGTGCCAGCGCCGCCATGTCGACGCGGAAGGCCTGCATCGCCGCCGCGAAGGACCGCGCCGCCATCTCGCGCCGGGTGTCCTCGCTGTCGGCACGCATCTTGTCGAGCGTCTCGCGCACCTCGCCGTTGTAGGTGCGCGTCTCGCTGGTGCCGTGGCGCGCGTCGACGATGGTGGCCTGGATCTCGGTGCGCCCGAAGACCTCGGTGTCGGTGAGGCCGTAGGCGACGCCGCCGACGGCGCCGGCGACGACGGCGATGGCGAAGGCGGTGGTGGCGACCTGGTCGTGGTCCGGCTGGACCCAGCGCAATTCGTCGAGCGACGGCTGCACCAGCACGTCGATGCCCTGCGCCCGTAGCGCCTCGAGCGGCGGCGAGGCGGCACAGCCGGGCAGCGCCTCGACGCGCGCGAAGGCGCCGCTGGCGAGCATCTCGTGCCGCAGGGCGGCGCTGACCGCGACGTGGACGTCGCCCTCGTACACGTCGCCAATGCTGCGGTCGGCGCGGCGGTCGCACACCGCGTGCATGGCGCCGACGAGCGGCCCCGCTCCGGCCGCGCGCGGCGCCGCCGCCTGCGGATAGGCAAACGGTGCGCGGCTGGCGCAGCCGGCCAGACAGAGGCTTGCCGTCATCGCCGCGAGCCCGGTTCCGACGATTCGTCGCATCGCTCGTCCCTCCCGCCGGCCCGCTAGCGCGGACGGCGGCGTCGGCGCAATGACTGCCGCGCATCCATTCGATGTCCAGGGCGCGGTCGCGCCGGCGACTCGCTCGCGGGCGGCGCCCCGTCCCGGCCACTCGTCGCACGGCCGTGCAGGTGCGTTGAAGGGCTGGAGGGCGGCGGATAGGCTTCGCCGATGCTGGCGCCAACGTATGCCGGGGCGGTCGAGCCCGAGCGCGAGGTGTTCCTCGACGTGCGCGGCGTGCGCCTGCACGTGGCCGAGTGGGGCGACCCGGCGCGTCCGCCTCTCCTGCTCTGCCACGGATTCTGGGACCACGTGCGCAGCTTCGCCACGCTCGCGCCGCTGCTGGCGGCGCGGCATCGGGTGGTGGCGCTCGACGCGCGCGGGCACGGCGACTCGGGGTGGGCCGACGCGTATGCGTGGTCGGTGCGCTGTGGCGACATCGCCGCCGTGCTCGAGTGGCTGGCGGCGCCGGCGCACCTGGTCGGCCATAGCATGGGCGGCGGTCTGGTCATCGAGGCGGCGCGCGCGGTCCCCGATCGCGTGCGCCAGGTGGTCAGCCTGGATGGCTTCGGACCGCCGCCGTTCCCGCCCGAGCAGCAGGCGCAGAGCGTCGCGCGTCTGAGCGCGTTCCTCGACCAACGGCGCGCCGCGGCGCGCCGTCCCGATTGGCGGCCCTACGCGGACCTCGAGCAACTCGTCGAGCGGCGGCGCGCGCAGAACCCGCGCCTGAGCCGCGAGTGGTTGCGCTACTTCGCCTTCCACGGCGCCCGCCACGCCGCCGACGGCTGGCGCTGGAAGGCCGATCCGCTGCTGGCCCAGGACGCGGGGCCGTGGCGGCCGGAATGGATTGCGCCCGGCTATGCGCGCCTGCGGCAGCCGCTGCTGGCGGTGATCGGCTCGGAAGACGACACGTGGGGGCCGCTGCCGGAGGCGATCCTGGCGCCCCGCCTCGCCGGCGTGCGCCAGTTGACCCGCGCCACCATCGCCGCTGCCGGCCACTTCGTCCACATGGAGCAGCCTGCGCAGACCGCCGCCCTGCTGCTCGACTGGTTGGATGCATGACGCCCCTGCGCCACGTCCGCATCGAGGTGGCCCTGCACGAGTTGTCGGCGCGCGACGGCGTGCCGTTGCTGCTCCTGCACGCGCTCGGCGCGTCGTCGACGGCGTGGGGCGAGCTGCCCGGCGCCTGGCCCGGGCCGGTGCTGGGACTCGACTTCAGCGGCCACGGCGCCTCGCAGCGTCTGCGCGGCGGCGTCTATCTCCCGGAGTTGCTCGCCGGCGACGTCGACACGGCGCTGGCGGAGATCGGTCCGGCGCATCTGCTCGGCGCCGGCCTCGGCGCCTACGTCGCGCTGCTCGTCGCCGGGGCACGCCCGGCGCTGGTGCCAGGGGCGCTGTTGCTGCCCGGGCGCGGTCTCGAAGGCGGCGGTGGCGAACCCGACTTCGGTCGCCCCGCTCTGGTGTCGGCGACGCCGGCGCTGCACGCTCCACTGCCCGCCGGCTGCGATCCGTGCTGCTGCATGTTGGCGTGCGATCCGCGCCCGCCGGACTACGCGGCGCGTTTCGCGGCCGCGGCGCGGCGGCTGGTGCTGTGCGAGGACGGCACGCCGCGACCGCCCTGGTGGGCGGCGGCGGGCGCGGCGGTGGGCGCGGAGGTGGTCGGCGGCGACCAGCGCGCGGCGTTGGCGCGATTGCACGCGCAGGGCGGGGCGCCGCCGCGCCCTCCGTCGGTCCTCAGACCGCGTCGCGGTTGACCAGGTTTTCCAGCGCCTCCTGACGGCCCGAGCGCGGCTGCGGCTCGGCGGCGGCGAGTGCGTCGCGCTGGCAATCCTCCAAGCTGCGCTCGCCGGCGAGGATGGCGCGTCCGGGCGCGGTGTCCCAGGCCGCGTATCGCGCCGCGACGGCGCGCGCCAGGTCGCCGCGTTCGACCATGCGCGCGGCGCGCAGGAGACCGCGCGCGACGGCGTCCATGCCGCCGACATGTGCGTGCAGCAGATCCTCAGCGTCGATGCTCTGGCGGCGCAGCTTGGCGTCGAAGTTGAATCCGCCGCTGCCCAGGCCGCCGGCCTGCAGGATGGTGTACAGCGCCAGCGCGGTCTCGTCGGGGCTGTTGGGGAACTGGTCGGTGTCCCAGCCGTTCTGGGCGTCGCCGCGGTTGGCGTCGACACTGCCGAGCAGCCCGTGTGCCGCCGCGTAGGCGAGCTCGTGTTGGAAGCTGTGGCCAGCCAGGGTGGCGTGGTTGGCTTCGATGTTGAGCTTGATCTCCCGCTCGAGTCCGAACTCGAGCAGGAAGCCGTGCACGCTGGCGGCATCGCGGTCGTACTGATGCTTGGTCGGTTCCATCGGCTTGGGTTCGATCAACAGCGTCCCGCCGAAACCGCTGCGATGCTTGTGCTCGACCACCATCGACAGGAAGCGGCCGAGTTGCCGGCGTTCGCGGCGCAGGTCGGTGTTGAGCAAGGTGTCGTAGCCCTCCCGCCCGCCCCACAGGACGTAGTTCGCGCCGCCGAGGCGCTGTGTCACCTGCATCGCCTGGCGCACCTGCGCGGCGGCATAGGCAAACACCGCCGGATCGGGACTGGTGGCGGCGCCGGCGGCGTAGCGGCGATGGCCGAAGAGATTGGCGGTGCCCCACAGCAGGTGCACGCCGCTGCGCGCCATGTGTGCCGCGAGGAGGTCGGCGATGCGGTCGAGGCGGTCGTTGGACTCCGCCAGCGTCGCGCCCTCGGGCGCCACATCGCGATCGTGGAAGGTGAAGAACGGCACCCCGAGGGTCTCGAACAGGGCGAATGCCGCCGCCGCCTTGCGCTCCGCCAGGGCCATCGGCTCGCCGGCGCCGAACCACGGCCGATCGAGGGTCTCGGCGCCGAACATGTCGACGCCCGGCCAGCAGAACGAGTGCCAGTAGCAGACCGCGAAGCGCAGGTGCTCGCGCATCGTCCGGCCGAGCACGACGCGCTCGGCGTCGTACCAGCGGAACGCCAGCGGCGTGTCGCTGTCTGGACCTTCGTAACGGATCGGGTCGGGCATGGGGGTCTCCTGGGGAGCGTGGGCTGTGTCGTGCGCGGCAACCTCTGTGCAGGGCGCGGCGCCGCATCGCTGTCAGACGCGGTGCGGCGTTGCCGCGCCCTCCACATACAGTTGCTTGAAGCGGGCGTAGCGCTCGGCCAGGCCGGGCATCGCCTCCGGTTCCACCACCACCGCCAGCGGCGGCGGCGTACACACCGCCAACGGATCCTCGCCATCCACCGCCAGGCGCGCCAGGCGGGCGGCGCCGAAGGCGGGGCCGACCTCGCTGTCGGCGTGGTAGCGCAGCGGTCGTGCCAGGGCGCTGGCCAGGATGCGGCCCCAGAAGCGGCTGCGGGCGCCGCCGCCGATCACGGACACGGCGCCGATCTCGGTGCCGGCCGACCGCAGCGCGTCCTGGCCGTCCGCCATGGCGAAGGCCACCCCTTCCAGTACCGCGCGACCGAGATCGGCGCGCGTCGTCGCGTGCGTCAGGCCGGCGAAGACTGCGGTGGCCTGGGGATCGTTGTGGGGCGTCCGTTCGCCGGAGAGATAGGGCAGGAAGACGACGCGGGGGTCGCGGTCGTGCGCCGCGATCTCCGCCAGCAGCGCCGCCTCGCTGGCGGCGCCGGTGAGCGCCGTCACCCAGGTCAGGCAGCTGGCGGCGCTGAGGATCACCGACATCTGGTGCCAGGTGGCCGGCAGGCAGTGGCAGAAGGCGTGCACAGCCTGGCGCGGCGCCGGCGCGAAGCAGGCCCCGGCGACGAAATAGACGCCCGAGGTGCCGAGCGACAGGAACGCCTCGCCCGGCCGCACGACGCCGACGCCAACCGCCCCGGCGGCGTTGTCGCCGCCGCCACCGGCGACGACGATGCCCTGCGCCAGCCCCCAGGCTGCCGCAACCTCGGCGCGTAGATGGCCGGAAGGCGCCGAGCCCTCGACCAGGCGCGGCATGGCGCGTTCGTCGAGGCCGCAGGCGGCGAGCAGTTCCACCGACCAGGCGCGCCGCGCCACGTCGAGCCACAGCGTGCCGGCGGCGTCGGACATCTCGCCGACGTACTCGCCGGTCAGGCGCAGGCGCAGCCAGTCCTTCGGCAGTAGCACGCGCGCCGTGCGCCGGAAGATCTCCGACTCGTGCGCCGCCACCCACAGCAGCTTCGGCGCGGTGAAGCCCGGCATGGCGAGGTTGCCGGCAAGCGCGTGCAGCCGCGGCGCGCGCCGCTCGAGTTCGGCGCATTCGGCGGCGGCGCGGCCGTCGTTCCACAAGATGGCGGGGCGCAGGACGCGGTCGGCGTCGTCGAGCAGCGTCGCGCCGTGCATCTGGCCCGCCAGGCCGATGCCGCGCACGGCGGTCCATTCGCGGCCATGCGCCGCGCGCAATGCGCCGACGGCATCCACGCAGGCACGCCACCACGCCTCGGGATCCTGCTCGGACCACCGCGGCCGCGGCCGCTGCACGGTGAGCGCCGTGCTGGACTGCCCGATGACGCGCTGCGTCGCATCGACCAGCACCGCCTTCACCGCCGAGGTGCCGAGATCGAGACCGAGGAACATGCGCCGTGTGTAGCCGAAATTCCATGTTGACTAACAGTGTCGGCATCCGTAGCGATGAGAGGTCTCTTCCTTCTTCGCGCAACCCCTTCTCCAGCCCAAGCTTCGGAGGGGGCGACTCCAGCAACGGGGGTCCCGGCGCCTGCCGGGGCCCCCGTGTCGTCTGCGGTGCTCAGCGCAGCCGCGCGACAGCGGCATGGCGCGGGCAATCGTGCAGATGGTCGTTGACCATGCCGACCGCCTGCATGAAGGCGTAGCAGATGGTCGGCCCGACGAAGCGGAACCCTCGCGCCCGCAGGGCGCTGCTCATGGCGCGCGAGGCCTCGGTCGCGGCCGGCACCTCGCGCAGCGCCCGCCAGTCGTTCTGGCGCGGCCGGCCGTCGACGAACGACCACAGCAACGCCTCGAGGCCGCCCGGGTCGGCGCGGGCGACGAGGACGGCGCCGGCGTTGTCGATGGCGGCGGCGATCTTGAGGCGGTTGCGGACGATGCCGGCGTCGGCGAGCAACCGCGTTACGTCGGCGGCGCCGAACGCCGCGACGCGCGCCGCGTCGAAGTCGGCGAAGGCGGCGCGGTAGGCGGCGCGCTTGCGCAGGATGGTCAGCCAGCTCAACCCGGCCTGCGCGCCCTCGAGGATGAGGAACTCGAACAGCCGGCGTTCGTCGTGTACCGGCACGCCCCACTCCTCGTCGTGATAGCGCACGTACTCGGCATCGGTCCCGGCCCAGGGGCAGCGCATCGGCCGGCTCGTAGCACACGCTGGGGAACCCCGTGCACTCTCCACATTCGATCGCCCGCGGGCTATGCCCGATCCCATGACCGCCTTGCTCGGGCCCACCTCGCACTACTTCTACTCCCAGCGCTTGAAGCTGCATTACGTCGACTGGGGCAACGCCGAGAAGCCGCCGCTGCTGTTGGTGCACGGCGGCCGCGACCACGCGCGCAACTGGGACTGGGTGGCGCAGGAGCTGCGCCGCGATTTCCATGTCATCGCCCCCGACCTGCGCGGCCACGGCGACTCGCAGTGGGCCATCGGCGGCAGCTACGCGATGGTCGACTACACCCTCGACATCGCGCAGCTGCTGCGGGCGCTGGCGATCGAGGAGATCACCCTCATCGGGCACTCGCTCGGCGGCTCGATCGCGCTACAGTATACCGGCACCTATCCCGACAAGGTGCGCAAGGTCGTCGCCATCGAGGGCCTCGGCCCGCCGCCCGAGCTGCTGCGCGAGCAGCCGCCAGCGCATCAGCGCATGCGCGTCTGGATCGGCGAGATGAAGGCCCTCGCCAACCGCCATCCGCATCGCTACGCGACGCTCGAAGAGGCGGTCGAACGCATGCAGGACGCCAATCCGCGCCTGACCCCGGCGCAGGCGCGCCACCTCACCATCTGCGGTTCGTATCGCGACGAGGACGGCACCTATCTGTGGAAGTTCGACAACTACGTGCGCGCCAGCTCGCCGTATCTGTTCAACATGATCGACGCGCACGACCTCTGGAAACAGATCACCTGCCCGGTGCTGCTGTTGCGCGGCACCGAGTCGTGGGCCTCCGACCCGGAGATCGACGGCCGCGCCGGTGCCTTCCGCGATTACACCTTCTTCAACATCGAGAAGGCCGGCCACTGGGTACATCACGATCAGTTGGCCATCTTCCTCGGCCACGTGCGCACCTTCCTCGGCGTCTAGGGCGGCGGGGTCCTGCCCGCACCGGTGCTCTCCATGTCGGCACGGGGATGTGGTAGCGGTACGGTATGTTCACCGGGATCATCGAAGAGGTCGGCGAGGTCGTCGAGGCCGGTGGCGGTACGTTGCGCATCCGCGCCCCGTTCGTACTGACCGACGCCAAGCTGGGCGATTCGATCGCCATCAACGGCGTCGACCTGACCGTCGCCGAAATGGACCGCGAGCTGTTCTTCGCCAACGTCATGCCGGAGACCTACCGGCGCTCGAACCTCGGACGCCTGCGCGTTGGCGAGCGCGTCAACCTCGAGCGCTCGGTGCGGCCGACCGATCGCTTGAGCGGCCATATCGTGCGCGGGGTGGTCGAGGGCCAGGCGACGGTGCACTCGTTCACGCCCGAGGCCGAGGCGGTGATCGCCCGCTTCACGACGCCGCCCGAGCTGCTGCGCTACATGGTGGTCAAGGGACCGGTGTGCATCGACGGCGTCAGTCTGACGATTGTCGACAAGACCGCCGATAGCTTCGCCGTGTCGCTGGTGCAGTACACGCAGGGCCGCACCAACCTGGGCGATAAACGGCCCGGCGACGCGGTGAACATCGAGACCGACATCCTGGCGCGCTACGTCGAGGCGATCCTCGCCGAGCGGTAGCGGACGCGGCGGCTCGATGCGGCGGCGCGCGGCCTGGGGGCGGTCGCCGCCGCTGCCCTCATCGCCGACGCAGGCTGCGCCTCAACGGCCGCGCACGTCGACGGTCGCGGTCGCTAGCGCGACGCCGCCGGCGTCGACCAGCGCCACGACGTGGCGACCGCGCGTCGGCGGCCACAGCACCATCCGGTCGGCGCCGCCGAGGTCGTTACCGGCCAGCTGCCAGCGCAGGCCGGCCGCGTTGGCGGCCTCGAGGGGGATGCGCTGGCGGGCGGCCGGGATCTCCGGATCGAGCGCGACGATGGTCCCGTCGGTCGGGGCCAGGATGCGCGGTACGGTCGTCGCTGCGGCCGGCGCGCGCGCCGCCGGCGCGGTGCCGGCGACGAACCACTCGTCGCCGGCGCGCTCGAGACCCGGCGGCGGCGCCGGCGGCGGGCTCGCCAGGTCGCGGTGCAGCGCCTCCATGACCTCCTGCCAGATCGGCGCCGCGCCGCTGACGCCGCTGACGTCGTGCATCGGCGCGCCGGAAAAATTGCCGACCCAGACGCCGACGGTGAAGCGGCGCGAGAACCCGAGACACCAGTTGTCGCGCATGTCGGTACTGGTGCCGGTCTTCGCCGCCGACCAGAAACGGGTCGACAACGGGCTCTCGAGTCCGAAGGTGACGGCGCGGCCGGCGCGGTCGGCGAGGATGTCGGCGACGATGAACGCCGCGGCCGGCGCCAGCACCGGTCGCGGCGCCGTCACCGCCTCGTCGGGGCGCAGCCGCAGCGGGCTCCAGGCGCCGCCGTTGGCGAGGACGCGGTAGGCGCCGACGAGTTCCCACAGCGTCACGTCGGCCGAGCCCAGCGCCAGCGCCGGACCGTACCAGGCGCCGCGGCGTCGCACGCCGTCGAAGCCGAGGCTGCGCAGACGGGTGGCGAACGGGTCGGCGCCGAGCAGCTGCAGGGCACGCACCGCCGGTACGTTGAGCGAGCCGGCCAGGGCCGTCCGCACGCTGACCGGGCCGCGAAAGACGGCGTCGTAATTGCGCGGCTGGAAGAGGCCGCCGGCGACGGCGATCTCCAGCGGCGCATCGTCGAGCCGCGAGGCGGCGGTGAGGAGGCGTTGCTCGAGCGTGGCGGCGTAGAGGAACGGCTTCAGCGTCGAGCCGGCCTGGCGGGCGGCGCGGACGCCGTCGACCTGTGCCGCGGCGGACAGCGCAGCGCTCGAGCCGACGTAGGCCAGCACGTCGCCGCTGGCGTTGTCGGCCACCAGCACCGCGGCGTCGCGTACGCCGCGTCCGTGCAGCGCCAGCAGATGGCGCTGCACGGCGTCACGCGCCGCGCGCTGCACGGCGGCGTCGAGGGTCGTCGTCGTCGCCGCGCACGCATCGCCCTCCGGCAGCAGGCGCCGCGCCAGGTGCGGCGCATCGGCGCGGCGCGCCGGCAGGTGCGGCGTGACGTCGATGACGCGGGCGATCGCGGCGCCGAGCGCCGCGGCGCCGGCGCCGCCGTCGGCGCCTTGCAGCGCCGTGGCGCGGCGGGCGAGGGCGGGAGGCTCGGCATTGGGGGCGCGCAGGAGGGCGGCGAGCGCCGCCGCCTCGGCCGTGGTGAGGCCGTGCGGCGCCTTGCCGAAGAGGACCTCCGCCGCCGCCGCGACGCCCTGCAGTTCGCCGCGGAAGGTCACCAGGTTGAGGTAGGCGGCGAGGGTGTCGTCCTTGCTCCAGGACGCCTCGAGTCGCCACGCGGCGCGCATCTGGCGCCACTTCGCCGCGGCGCCACGCGGTGCCCCTGGGCGGCGCAGGGACGGGTCGAGGAGCGCCGCCAGCTGCATCGAGATGGTGCTGGCGCCGCGCGGCGCGCCGCCGCGCAGGCGCTGCCACGCCGCGGCGGCGACGGCGACGACGTCGACCCCGCCGTGGGTGCGGAAGCGGCGGTCCTCGGAGGTGAGCACGGCGTCGATCAGCGCCGGCGAGACGGCATCGATGGGCGTCCACGCGAGTCGCCGGCGCCGCTGGTCGACGCGGCGTTCGTGCAGCACGACGCCGTGCCGGTCGAGCAGGCGCGCATCGGAGGGGCAGGCGGTGGCGCGGACGTCGGCGGCGGTCGGCGGATCGGGGACGTCGGGGTGCAGCGCCACCGCGGCGGCGCTGGCGAGGCCCAGGACGAGGGTGAGGCAGAAGGCGCGCATCATGGCGGCGCTGATCATGGCGGCGCTGATTGTTGCAGTCTGCCAGCGGGCGACCCCACCTCGGCGAGGGGATCCAACGCACAGTCTCCGTGGCTCCTCACGGCGCCACTTCCACCGCCTGGTTCGGGCTCTCGCCGAACATCTCCGGCGCGTAGAGGGCCTCGGCGCGCGTCGGCGGCAGGTCGAAACGACCGCTCTGGTTCAAGCGCACATCGTACTCGACGCTCGTCCGTCCCTTCGGCAGGAACTGGAAGTAGCCGCGGTAGGCGTCGAAGCGGCGCTCGACGAAGTCCGGCGTCGTGAGGTCGGTGCTGCCGCCGCTGGCCAGTTGGCTGTCGCGCGCCAGGCCGGTTCCGAGGTGCGAGGCGCCGGCGGGTATGGGATCGTCGAGCACCACCCAGGTCATGTCGCTCTGCGCCTCGACGTCGAGGCGCACGCGCAGTCGGTCGCCACGGCTCAGGCGCCCGGCCTGGCGCGCCTCGAGCGGCGTCACCGTCTTGCTGATGCGATAACCGCTCGACAGTGGCGCGCTGAGGGGGATTGCCGCGCGCGAGGTGACGGTGATCCACGGCGCGCCGGCGCCACGCTGCTCGACCGTCAGCGTCGCCGGCGCCGCCGGCCAGGCGAAGCGAGCCGGGCCGCCCGGCGTCGGCGCCCACGCGAACTCCTCGCTCGCGGCACCGAGGCGCAACGCCGTCACCCCGCTGACCGGCGTCGCCTCGAACGCCGTCGCGAAGCGGCGCAGGGCCAGCGCGCCCCAGGCATTGGCCAAGGTCGTGTCCCAGTGGCCGCGGCGTTGGCGCCCGAGGGCGCCGCGCAGCAGGCGTGCGGCATCGTCTTTCCACAGCCCGAACTCGACGGTGTGCAGCAGCACGCGCACGGCGTTCTGGTCGGCCGAGGCCATCAACCACCACAGCCCGTCGCCGGCCTCGTCGGAGAAGCCCATCGTCGTGCCCTGCAGGTTCAGGCGGGCGCGGACGATCTGCTCGACCGCCGCCAGGCGCGCCTCGCGCTCGGGCAGCGTCGGTAGGCGCTGCAGGATGCTCCACCAGTCGAGCACCGCCGAGGTCGGCCACAGGTTGGGCTCGACGGAGATGCCAGCGAGCATGGCGGGATCGCCGGCGCCGACGCGCGCCAGGGCCTCCAGGGCGGCGAGCTTGCGCAGCGTCAGGTCGGGCGCGCGCAGGAGCGAATCGCGACGGATGCTGCCGTCGACGAAAGCGCGCAGGCCGGCGATGAGCCGGTCGCGCGTCGCGGCGGGGATCTCCCAGCCGGCCGCCGCGGTAACGGAGACGACGTAGGCGGTGAGAACTTCGCTGCCCTGGCTGAGGGTGGGAAAGAACTTCAGCAGGCCGTCGCCGTCGAGGTACGACGGCAGGGCGGCGGCGAGCGTCGCCCAGCGCGCCTGGTCGTCGAGGCCGACGCTGATCGAGGTCTGCTGCTCGAGACAGGAGTACGGATAGCGGCGCAGGTAGTCGGCGACACCGCAGGCCGTGCCGGCGAGCGAGGCAGCGGCAGCGACGACCAGCCCGCCGCGGGTCGGAAGGGCGTCGGCGGGGCGCGCCACCGGCATGCGCAGCGGTTGGTCGGCGCGCAGCAGCGTCGCTTGCAGGGTGCGCACCGGCACCGCCTCGCGCACCTGTTGGGTGACGGCGAGGCGGTCGGCGGCGCCGCCGGCGACGCCGCTGGCGACGGCCGCCACGGTATAGCGCAGTTGGTCGCCGTCGGCCGGGACGACGACCGGCCATTCGACGACGCGCGCTGCGCCCGGCGCGAGCGTCAGCGCCTGCGGCGCCGTCGTCGGGAGGCCTTCCAGGGACCCGCGTGCGGCGTCGGTTGCAGGCGATTGCACCGTCAGCGACACCTGCACGTCGAGCGGCCGATCGGTGGTGTTGCGCAGCGTGAACTGGGCCGGGAAGCGGTCACCGTGGCGGACCAGCGGCGGCAGGCCACTGAGCAGCATCAGTTCCTGCGTCGTGCGGATCTCGGTGGCGCCGCTGCCGAAGCGGCCGAGGCCGCCGGTGGCGACGGCGACGATGCGGAAGGAGGTGAGCGAGTCGTTGAGCGGCACCTCGATCGTGGCGTGTCCCTGCGCATCGAGCGGCACGCGACCGCTCCACAGCAGCAGCGTGTCGAACAGCTCGCGCGTCGCCTGCCGGCCGCCGCCGCCGCCCGCCGGCAGCGCCTTGCGGCCGTAGTGGCGCTTGCCGATCACCTCGAGTTGCGCGGTGGCGGTGCGGACATCGTAGCCGCGCCGCCCCATCATCGCCTCGAGCAGGTTCCAGCTGGGGTTGGGCGCCAGTTCGAGCAGGCCCTCGTCGACCGCCGCCAGCGCCAGCTCGCTGCCCGGCGGCGGCGCGGCGCCGTCGCCGTCGCGCACCGCGACGCGCACCACCGCGGTGTCGCGGACGCGATAGGTCGGCCGGTCGGCCTGCACGTCGACGCTGAGGGTGTGCGCGCGCCAGCCGACGCGGATCTCCGCGATGCCGAGCTTGAAGGCCGGCTTGCCGAGGTCGACCATTGCCGTCGGCTGCGTGTCGGCGACGCGCCCGCGCACCGCCAGCACCGAGATGAACGTATTCGGCGCGTAGGGCCCCAGCACCGGTACCTCGACGCGCGGCTCGCCGCCGCCGATCTGCAGCACGCGCGCCTCGGCGATGCCCTCGCGCTCCACCGTCACCAGCGCCGTGGCGCGCTGGAAGGGCATGCGCACCTGCAGGCGGGCCGTCTCGCCCGGGGCGTATTCGCGCTTCTCGGGCAGCACATCCATGCGGTCGGCGGCCGCGACGGCGAAGCCGCCCGGGTCGTCGCTGTCGACGTAGACGCTGGTGTGCGCCGCGGCGACGCGGCCGGCGTCGTCGCGCAGCCGCACCTGCAGGATGATCTCGCCGTCGGCGGGCGCGGCGGCGCGGCAGGCGAACAGCCCCTGCGCGTCCGTGGCGCCGGCGCAGACGCGCCCGAGCGGCGTCGTCTCCTCGACGTGCTCGTAGCCGTAGAAGCCGCCGACCAGGCGCTTGCGGTGCGAGTAGTAGCGGTGCCGGAAGGCGTCGACCTCGACCGGCGCGCCGGCCACCGGCCGACCGCGCGTGTCGAGCACCGCGACCTTGGCGTCGAGCCCGTCGCGCTGCCCGGTCCAGTGTTCGGCGGCGATGCCGGGCAGCAGCGCCGCCGGCCACAGCGGCGTCGTCGCCGCGGTGGTCTGGACCTCGCCGTTGGGGTCGCGGTACTCGATCTCGGCCACCAGTTCGCGCGGCGTCTGCACCGCCGGCAGGCCGCTGATCTCGGCCCGCGCCGTGCCGGCGGCGTCGAGCGTCAGCGTCTGCGTGCTCAGCACGGCGGTCGACTCGGGGCCGTCCGACGCGTGCTCCTCCGACTGGCGCTCGCGCACGACGCCTTCGCGCACGCCGCCGTTGGCGAAGGTGAACGACTCGAAGGCGGCGTTGCGCGGCACGGGGCGCTCGCGCACCTGGGCGCGCAGCACTACCGGCAGCTCGCCGGCGGCGCCGCCGGCGAGGTAGCTGACGGCGAGATCGACCGGCGCGGTGGCGGCGGCGACCAGCGGCTCGGCCGGCAGTTGCACCGTCGCCTTCATCAGCGGCACGCGGAACTGCTCGACGCGGAAGCTGCCGGCGGTGACCTCGCGGCCGGCGGCGTTGGCCATGGCGATCTCGTATTGGCCGAGCTTGGCGCCGGGCGGGATCGGCCAGTCCTGGGTGGCGAGGCCGCCGCTGTCCCAGCTGAGCGGGAGGTCGTAGGTCTCGCTGCTGCCGAGGTGGCGCACGATCGCTTTCACCGGCCGCGCTGCGCCCTCGACCGCGCCGAAGCCGGCCAGCGTCTGGGCGCGCAGGACGTGCTTCATGTGCACCGTGTCGCCGGCGCGGAAGAGGGCGCGGTCGAGGATGGTGTGCGCCAGCACCGGCGCGTCGGAGCGCTCGGCGGGCAGATTGAAGCGCCACGCCTCGAGGCCGCGCCCCCAGGACGAGTGGACGAAGCCGAGGTCGCCGCTGGTTTCGGCGGTGACCAGCAGACCGCCGTCGAGGCCGGTCAGCGCGGCGGCGGAGTAGTGGTCGCGGTAGTCGATGCCGGTGAAGTCTTTGTAGCGGTCGCCGGCGGGGCAGTACTTCGCCGCGCCCGGCGCCGGCAGACCGGTGAAGCGCGCCAGGCCCTGCGCGTCGGTGACGCCGCTGGCCAGCACCGCGCCGCTGCAGTCCTGTACCGCGATGCGCGCGCCGGCGACCGGCGCCGCGGCGTCGAGCGTCGTCACCCAGGCCAGTGCATTCTCGCGCGCCCACTTGAAGTGCACCGCCAGGTTGGTGACCAGCGCACCGGCCGGCACGAACAGCGGCTTGTCCTCGCCGAGCAGCGCGGCGCCGAGGCGCGGGCTGCTGAGTTCGACGAGGTAGAGGCCGGGCCGGTCGAACGGGATGCCGACCACCTGCATCGTCTCCGGCCCGTCGGGCTGCGGCAGCGTGAAGCTGCGCGAAGCGGTGCCGGCGGGCAGGTCGGCGAACATCGAGCGGTCGCGCCGCGCCGCCGCCAGGCGGTGCAGCCAGGGCAGCACGTCCTCGGCACGCTCGACGCGTGCGACGCTGCCGTCGAGGCGGGCGTACAGGTCGCGCACCGTCGCCGCCCAGCCGGCGGGGCGCTCGCGCGTCGCCCGCACCTCCTGGCCGCGCACCTCGGGCTCGAGATTGCGGATGGTCACCGGCAGGGCCGGGTCGGCCTCGGCCTCGAGCAGGCCGAAGCGGGCGGCGAACTTGGCCAGCGGCGGGTAGGGCGCGGTCTGCACCGTCGCCGGCGGCGTGTCGGCGAGGGCGCGACCGGCGTCGTCGCGCAGATCGGCGGGCAGCACGAGGCGGAGGGTGGTCGAGGCGGGGAAGGGCGGCGCGAACTCGACGGCGGAGACGAAGTCGCTCGGCGTGTCCGCGGCGATCGGATCGCGGCTGGTGCCGTCGTCGCCGACCAGACGCACCTGCCGCGCCGTCTCCGACGCCACCGGGGCGCTGAAGCGCAGCGCGATCGGCGTCAGCGGCGTGCAGTCGGCCTTGGCGTTCTCGCGCTCGCAGGTCACCTCGGCGGTGAAGCGCGGGCGGGTCTGGTAGGACAGCACCTGGTCGGCGGCGGTGGCGATGCCGGACGGGCTGGTGATGCCGGCGCCCCACATCAGGCGCACGGTGGCGGCGTCGGGGAAGGTCTGCCGCGCCGCCAGCAGCACGAACGGCGGCGTCGGCTTCATCCAATAGGGCAGGCCGGCGACGACCGCCTCGCGCTCGGGGCCGTCGATGAGGCGGACGCCGACGCGTTCGCTCAGTCCCGCCACCTCGAAACCGGCGCGGGCGAGCATCGACTCCGGCGTCGCTTCGCCGTCGAGTTGCAGGACGAAGACCTGCTGCGCGTCGATGCGGTCGCTGCCGTCGCCCGGCACCGCCGCGGTGACCGCCGGTCCGCCGGTGGAGAAGGCGAAGCGCGCCGGCGTCACCGCCGCTCCGGCGCGGCTCTTCAGGTCGGCGCGCAGCGCGAAGGTACAGCGCGTGCCGGCGGGCAGGTCGCGCTCGAAGTCGTAGGCCCAGGTGCGTGCGTCGACCCAGCGCGCCGTGCCCGGCACCGCGCACGCGACGGCGAACGGCGCCGCGACGTCGCGCAGGTCGCCGAAGGGCACCATCGGCGCTGAGAACACCGCCGTCGCCTGGCGCACCTGCTTCACCTCGCCCTGCGGCGCGAAGCGCTCGACCGTCACCGCCGCCGGCACCGCCGCCGGCACCGCCGCCGCAGCCCCCACCACCCACAGGATCACCGCCGCCAGTTGCCGCATGCCGCCGTTGTCCACCGCCGCCGATGAATCCGCAAGTCGCGGCGGACATGCCTCCAGCGCGCCGTGCGGCGGCGGCCAGGGAGGACCAGACCCAAGGTATTCTCAACGCAGAGAAGCGGTGACGCCCGCCGCCGCCGAGCGCATTTACCCCGTTTGGGGCGCCGCCGCGGGCTTGTTTCAAGCGCGCCATTGCCCGAGGGCGAAAATTAGGCGAAAACCTCCTCCGTGGCCGCCACTGCACGGGAACGACTCGCCACCCTGGAACTGCCGGGGACGGTGCGCTTCGGCGCGCCGACGGCCGAGCCGGTGCGCCGTCTGCCGGTCGGCAGCGCGGCGCTCGACGCGCTGCTCGGCGGCGGGCTGCCGCGTGGCTACCTGAGCGAGATCGTCGGCGGGCGCGCCAGCGGTCGCACGGCACTGCTGTACGCGCTGCTGGCGGCGACGACGCGCGCCGGCGAGGTGGCGGCGGTGGTCGATCTGCCCGACGCGCTCGATCCCGCCAGCCTGGCGCGCGCCGGCGCGCGCCTCGAACGCGTCCTGTGGGTGCGTCCGCCGGCGCCGCGCGCCGCCCTGCAGTGCGCCGAGCTGATCCTCGCCGCCGGCGGCTTCGCGCTCGTCGCGCTCGACCTCGACGGTGCGTCGGCGCGCCTGTCGCCGGCCGTCTGGCCGCGCCTGGCGCAGGCGGCGCGGCGCGCGGGCGCGGCCTGTGTGGTCAGCGGCGCGCAGCGCCGCGCCGCGGCCGCCGCCGCGCTGGCGCTGCAGCTCGATGCGCGTCGCGTGCACTGGAGCGCGCACCTGCTCGACGGCCTCGCCGCCACCGCGACGCTGACGCGCAGCCGCTTCGGTGCGACGGGGCAGGTGGCGACGATCGTCGTCGGCGAGGACTGGGGTGCGTTCCGCGACCGCGTCGCGGGGTTCCCTGGCGGGCACGGCTCCGCCGCGCCGCATCGCGCACGACGCGGCGGAGCCGCGCCCGCCGCTGGCGGGTGAACGCATGCGCCTCGCCTGCCTGCATGTCCCCGCCTTTCCGCTCGCCGCCTGGCTGCGCGCCGAGCCGGAGTTGCGCGGTGCGCCGCTGGCGGTGGCCGACGGCGCCGCGCCGCGGGCGCGGCTGGTCGCCTGCTCGCCGGAGGCGGGGCGGCGCGGCGTCGCGCCGGGGCTGACGGCGGCGCAGGCGGCGGCGGTGGCCGGCGACCTGGTGCTGCGGCCGGCCTCGCCCGACGCCGAGCGCGCCGCGCACGCGGCGCTGGCCGACGTGGCGTACTCGTTCTCACCGCGCGTCGAGGACGGCGCTCCGGGCACGGTGTACTTCGACGCCGACGGCCTGCACGAACTCTACGCGAGCGAGTCGGCGCTGGCGCAGGCGGCGCTGCGCCGCGCCGCCGCGCTCGGGCTCGACGCCGCGATCGGCATCGCCGGCAGCAAGATCGCCGCCGAGCTGGCGGCGCGCGACGGCGGCGGCTGTGCGGTAGTGCCGCCGCACGAGGAGTGGCGGTTGCTGGCGCCGCTGTCGCTCGATCGGCTGCAGCCCGCTCCGGCGCTGCGCGAGACGCTGCACCGCTGGGGCATCCGCACGCTCGGCGATCTGGCCGCGCTGCCGGCGAGCGGGCTGGCGGCGCGGCTCGGCCCGGAGGCGGCGGCGCTGGCGCGGCGGGCGCGCGGCGAGGACGCGCACCCGTTGGCGCCACGGCCGCTGCCGCTGCAGTTCGAGGAGGCGGCGGCGCTCGACTGGGGCGTCGACGCGTTGGAACCGTTCCTGTTCGTCGTGCGCGGCCTGCTCGACCGCCTGACGGCGCGTCTCGAGGTGCGCGGTCTGGTGTGTGGCGACCTGCGCCTGTCGCTCGGCCTGGTCGACCGCGGCCGCGACGAGCGCACGGTGACGGTGGCGGCGCCGAGCACGGCGGTGAAGGCGCTGCTGACGCTGGTGCGCGTCCATCTCGAGACCCACCCACCGCGCGCCGCCGTCGAGCACCTGCGCCTCGCCGCCGTGCCCGAGCGCCTGCGCGCCGCGCAACTCGACCTCTTCCGCCCCGCCGGCCCGGCGCCGGCGCAGCTCGCCGCGACGCTGGCGCGCCTCGGCGCCCTGTGCGGCGCGGTGCCGGTCGGCATGCCGGTGGTGGTCGACTCGCACCGCCCCGACGCGTACGGCGTGGCGCCGTTCGCGGCGCCGCCCGTGGCGCCACCCGACGGCGCCAGCGCGCCCCTGCCGCTCGCCATCCGCGCCGTGCGCCCGCCGCGCCGGCTGGAGGTCTTCTGCCAACGCGACCGTCCCGACTTCCTGCGCGCCGCCGGCTGCCAGGGCCGCGTCGTCTCTCTCGCCGGCCCCTGGCGCCTCGCCGGCGAGTGGTGGCGCCCCGGGGCGGCGCTGCAGCGCGACTATTACGACGCCCAGCTCAGCGACGGCGGCGTCTACCGGTTCTACTTCGACCGCGCCGCGCAGCAGTGGTTCCTCGATGGCGAGTACGACTGACTTTCACACGGAGAAACGGAGGAACGGAGATGATGGACAGAATGGCGACGGCGGCAATCATTGCCGCGGCGATCGAGGTCCATCGGACACTGGGACCGGGAGTGTTGGAGCGCATCTACGAAGAGTGTCCGGCGGCCGAACTGTCGCTGTCAGGTCTGCCCTACGAGCGGCAGCGAGCGTACCTGCGCCTGACCAACAAGCCGTATGGTTTGCTGAGCAACTTCCATCTCCCTCTGCTGAAAGAGGGCATCCGCCTCTATCTCAATCCGGTTCTTCTCCGTTCCTCCGGTTCTCCGTGTGAAGTCTTCTGAGTACGTCGAGTTGCGCACGCGCAGTGCGTTCTCGTTCCTCGCCGGGGCGTCGTTGCCGGAGGACCTGGTGGCGCGGGCGGCGGCGCTCGGTCACGGCGTCCTCGCCATGGGCGATCGCGACGGGGTGTACGGCGCGCCGCGTTTTCACCAGGCGGCGCTGCAGGCCGGCGTGCGCGGCATCGTCGGCTGCGAGCTGACGACGGTGGACGGCCCGCTGTACGTGCTGGTCGCCGAGCGGGTCGGGTATCGCAACCTCTGCCGGCTGCTCAGCGACGCCAAGCTGCGGGCGGCGAAAGGCGAGGCGGTGGTGGCGTGGGCGGATCTCGAGGGGCGCAGCGACGGGCTGATCTGCCTGGCGCGCGAGACGGCGGGGCTGGCGCGCCTGCAGCGCCTGTTTCCGGGGCGGCTCTACCTCGAGTTGCAGCGCCACCTCGACGCGGACGAGGAGCGGCACAATCGCGTCCTCACCGCCGCCGCCGAACAGCACCGGCTGCCGCTGGTGGCCAGCAACGACGTGCGCCACGCGGCGCCGGACGGGCGGCCGCTGCTCGACGTGCTGACCTGTCTGCGCGAGCACACGACGCTCGACGCCGCTGGCCGGCGCCTGTTGGCCAATGCCGAGCGCCATCTCAAGCCGGCGCGCGAGATGGTGGCGCTGTTCCGCGACCAGCCGGCGGCGCTGGCCAACACGCGCCGCATCGCCGAGCAGTGCGCCTTCGGGCTCGCCGACCTCGGCTACCGCTTCCCCGACTATCCGCTGCCGCCCGGCGAGACGGCCGACGGTCACCTGCGGGCGCTCACCGAGGCCGGCGCGCGCGGGCGCTACGGCGCGCTGACGCCGCGCGTGCGGCGCCAGATCGGGCACGAACTGGCGGTGATCGCGCAGCTCGGGCTGGCCGGTTATTTTCTCATCGTCTGGGACATCGTGCGCTACTGCCGCGAGGCCGGGATCCTGGCGCAGGGGCGCGGCTCGGCGGCCAACTCGGCGGTCTGCTACGCGCTCGGCATCACCGCCGTCGACCCGATCGGCATGGAGCTGCTCTTCGAGCGCTTCCTGTCGCCGGAGCGTGGCGAGTGGCCGGACATCGACATCGACCTGCCGAGCGGCGAGCGGCGCGAGCGCGTCATTCAGTATGTCTACCAGCGCTACGGTGCGCGTGGCGCGGCGATGACGGCCAACGTCATCACCTACCGTACGCGCAGCGCCGTACGCGAGGTCGGCAAGGCGCTGGGGTTCGCCGAGGCGCAGGTGGCACGGTTGTCGAAGCTGCTGCACCGCTTCGAGTTCCGCGACGATCTCGACCAGTTGGCGGAGCAGTTACGGGCCGGCGGCGTCGACCCCGCCGCGCCGCGCGTGCGCCTGTTAGTCGATCTCGTCGCGCGCATCCAGAACCTGCCGCGCCATCTCGGCCAGCACTCCGGCGGCATGGTCATCGCGGCCGGGCGGCTCGACGAGGTGGTGCCGCTCGAGCCGGCGGCGATGCCGGGGCGGGTGGTGGTGCAGTGGGACAAAGACGATTGCGCCGATCTCGGCATCATCAAGGTCGACCTGCTCGGCCTCGGCATGATGGCGGTGCTAGAGGACACGCTGCCGCTGATCCGTGCGCACGAGGGCGTCGCGGTGGACCTCGCCCGCCTGCCGCCCGACGATCCGGCGACCTACGCCATGCTGCAGCGCGCCGATACGATCGGCGTCTTCCAGGTCGAGAGCCGGGCGCAGATGGCGACGCTGCCGCGCCTGCGGCCGGAGCGTTTCTACGACCTCGTCGTCGAGGTGGCGCTCATCCGCCCCGGCCCGATCGTCGGGCAGATGGTGCACCCGTATCTGAACCGCCGCCGCGGCCGCGAGGCGGTGACGTACGCGCATCCCGACCTCGAGCCGATCCTGGCGCGCACGCTCGGCGTGCCGCTCTTCCAGGAGCAGCTCCTGCGCATGGCGATGACGGTCGCCGACTTCAGCGGCGGCGAGGCCGAGGAATTGCGCCGCGCCATGGGCTTCAAGCGCTCCACCGAGCGCATGCGCGAGATCGAGGCGCGCCTGCGGCGCGGCATGGCGGCGCGCGGCATCGCCGCCGCGGTGCAGGACGGCATCATCACCAGCATCACCTCGTTCGCCCTCTACGGCTTCCCCGAGTCGCACGCCGCCAGCTTCGCGCTGCTCGCCTACGCGTCGGCCTACCTGCGCCGCCACCACCTCGCCGCCTTCACCTGCGCCATGCTCAACAACTGGCCGCTCGGTTTCTACCACCCTGCGACGCTGGTGAAGGACGCCCAACGCCACGGCCTGCACGTCCTGCCGGTCGACGTCACCGTCTCCACGTGGCACTGCACCCTCGAACCGGGAGCCATGCAGGCTGCCGCCCAGAGTCCCCCATCCGGGCGCGCGGGCGGCCCGCCGGCAGCCGACGCCGGTTGGAACCATCACCTCTCCCTCCGCCTCGGCCTGCGCTACGTCTCCGCCCTGCGCGCCGACACCGTCGCCCGCATCGAGTCCGCCCGCGCCGCCGCCCCTTTCGCCGACCTCAGCGATCTCATCCACCGCGCCGCTCTGCGCGACGACGAGCTGCAGACCCTCGCCCACGCTGGCGCCTTCGCTCCCTTCGGCCTCACCCGCCGCGACGCCATGTGGCAGGCCGCCGCCGTCAGCCGCGATCCGCTTTTCGCCGGCGCCCGCGTCCGCGCGACCGCCGCGCCGCTGCCCGCCGCACCGTTGCCCGCCACGCCGTTGCCCGCCACGCCGTTGCCCGAGATGACCACTGTCGACCGCACCCTCGCCGACTACCAGACCCTCGGCCTCACCGCCGGCCCACATCTGATGAAGCACCTGCGCCCGAGTCTCGATGCCCAGGGCGTGCTGCGCACGCGCGACCTGGCGCGGCAGAAAGACGGCGCCTGGGTGAAACTGGCCGGCCTGGTCATCGTCCGCCAGCGCCCCGGCACCGCCAAGGGCTTCTGCTTCCTCACCCTCGAGGACGAGACCGGCATCGGCAACGCCGTCGTCACGCCCGACCTGTTCCAGCGCCACCGCGCCGTCATCCACACCGCCTCGCTGCTGCTCGTCGAGGGCCCGCTACAGGTCGTCGAGGGCGTCATCCACCTGCGCGCCCGCCGCTTCACGCCGCTGGCGCTGCCCGAGCAGGTCGTCACCCAGGCCGGGCACGGCTACCGCATGCGCGTCACGTCCGAGGAGGCGCTGCCGCCGGTGCTGCCCAAGTCGCACGATTTCCGCTGATCGCACAGGAGGTAGCCGCTCTGCACGGCGAGAGCCGCGGCGTAGAAATCGTCGGGTGCCGGGCAGTCAGCACAGCCCTCGAAAAGGGCGCCGCTGCCCTCGGCATCGTACAGGTTGGCGCTGAAGTCGGCCGTAATCTCCAGGCTCAGCACGTCGCCAACCGGGGCGCGGGTGCGCAGCCGAAGGTCCGGGAGCGCCAGCCCGAGGTCCACGTCCCCGAAGCCGGCCGCCGGCGCGAATGTGCTCCCGACCCAGATGCGGATGCGATCGCGGAGCAAGGCGTCAGGGAACACCGGCACGTTGACAACCTCGGGCTCGATGCCGCTGCCGGCTTCCGGCCTTTCGGCCGACGCGATCGCCGGACAGATGAGCGCCGTGACGAGAACGCTCGCACAGATCAATGCAGTCGGATGCATCAGGCGTGAATCGGCACGCGGCTTGACCCCAGATCAATGTCCGAGATTGCCCCCGCCCGAGATCACCCAACCCCTTCGGAACATTGAACCGTCAGGCGAGTCTTCCAGGGGCACGAGTGAATGTCGTAAGGAGTCACTGCCTGACGCCGATTCAGACTCGGCATCCCGCAGCCCAGCCGCGGGAGGGTGGGACGTCACCGCCGCGCCGAAGGCAGAGCGGGCGAACGTCTGCTGAAAGGACCGGATTCCGCAAATGCGGAGCGGGGTGTTCCGGCCAACGCGGTCGTGTCGGCCTTCTACGGCCGCGGCGTCGCGGTGGGAAGCGGCGGCGACAGGATGCCGGTGATGGTACAAAAGGTCGTCGCCTCGAAGTCGAAGGACGCGGCGCAGGTCACTGGCTGACTCGGCGGCAGGGGCATGCCCGGGGCAAACGCTTGGCAGAGCCCGCCACCGACGAAAGCCAGGCGCACCTGGCTCGGCGGAAAGAGCCAGCCGCTGCCGAGGATGACACCCCCGTTCACCGGCCCAGCGCAGATCTGCGTGAGGACGAAGTCGGCGTTGGCCGGGGTGGTGTACACGACGATGGGCGTCTCGCCGCGCACCTCCGTACTGGCGGTCACCAATATTCCGCCACGCTGCAGCCGATTGATGTTGCTCTTCGACAGATTGAGATTCGACGTCGCCCAGGCGCTGGTCGCCGTCAGGGCGATGAGGGCAGAGACGTGGAGCGCCGAGCGGACCAACGGAGAAGATCGGGTCATGACGGGCCTCCTGCGGCGACTGTTTCGACTGTTCGATCCTCCTGCCTTGAGATGCCGTGTGTCAATCGGAAGCGGGGCGATCCGGTGAGGCCTGTCGGGCCTTGCGCCCCGCCAGCTATCTGCGGAGGGAGGCGCGCTGGCCGCGCAGCGACATGGTCAGGGCGCAGGCGACCAGGGGCAGGGCGACGAGCACGGCGTAGTGCTCCGGCGGGTGATGTCCGCTGCCACCCTTCAGGACCCAGCCGTTGAGCGCGTGCAGGGCGCGTTCGAGCAGCACCAGCGCCAGCATCGCCGGGACCAGCGGCCGGTAGCGCAGTGCGACGAGGAGCAGCGCCAGGCCGAAGGCGATCTGCGTCGCGCCGGCCCAGGCGAAGAGCGCGACGACGAGGGCGCCGTTCTGGCTCAGGTCGAGGCCGGCGATGACCCCGGCGCCGCCGTCGGCGAGGAAGGTGTGGATGCACCCGGGCACGATGGTCAGGAGTCCGACGAGGGCGAGAAAGCCGGCCGCCAGCGGGCTGCCGGTGTAGGCGTCGTTGGTAGTCGGCGGCAGGAGGCGCATCGCGGGCTGGCTCGTTACGCCGCGGTCGGCGCGCTCGGCGACAGCGACAGGATGTGTCCCTGGTGCGGCCGGGCGCGGCCCGCGAGCACCTCGCGATAGGTCGCCTCGACGGCGGCCGCTCCGCACCCGCGCACCACCTCGAGCCAGATGTCGCTGGCCGCAACGAAGCGCTGCCATGCGCCGCCGAGTCGCGCATGGAAGCCGTCCGCGCCCCACTCCGCGACGCGCGTCTCCATCTGGCTCGGCGCGAAGAAGAACGCCGGCTCGGCACCCGGCAGCGCCCGGGGGCGGCGGCGCTGATCGCGGTGCGTCGCGCCGACGATGCCGCTGTACTTCATCTGATCGCCGAAGTGCCGGTGCAGCGCCTCGACCAAGGCGCCGTCGCCGGCGTGGTCGATGAAGGCGACCGGCGTCTCGCGTGCCAGATCGGCGACCTGATCGTACGCCAGGACCTCGCTGTAGAAGCCGAGCCGCCGCACGAACTCGACATTGCCGGGCGAGGTGAGCCCGACGACGCGTCCCGCGCCGCGCCCGGAGAGCAGGAAGGCCAGGGCGATGGCCGTCTTGCTCGAGGCGCTGGAGATCAGAAAGGTCGTGGCGCCGAAGGCCGACTGGTCGGCGAGGTAGTCGTCGACCAGGAAGGCGGTGACGAACAGCCCGCGCAACAGCATCAGTTGGTCCTCGCGTCCGGCGTCATACTGCGGATCGCGCGCCGCACGCAGGTACTGGCGATAGGGGAGGGCGGTGTCCTGGCGGTGCGGCGCGGCGTCGGCGAACTGGGCGGGGGTGACGTCGCCGGCGTCGATAACCAGGTGGGTCGCCATGGGAAAGAAGCCGAACACCCGTTCGCCGACCCGTACCTCGGGATGGGCGGAGCGCTGCACGTCGGCGAAGCCCATCACCGGCAGGCGGCCCCAGGGGGACTCGGCGGGGAAGAAGCGCCAGTATCCGAGCATGTCGCCGATGACCGCATAGGTGATGTTGTTGGTGGTGAAGGCAAAGCGGTCGACGCGCAGCAGCACCTGCCCAGGCGCCAATGTCGCCGGCAGGGGCGCCCGCCGCACCTCGCACTGCTGCCAGTCGTCGCGCCGCACCAGGAAGTCGATCGCCTCGCCGCTCGTCTCGCCTGCCTGCATGGGGTCCTCCAGCGCCACGTGCGCCGCGTCGCAATCTGGCGCAGGCTATGACAATAGATACTCTGGATCGTCAAGCCCGGCGGGGTAGGAAGGGTGCGATGCGGCGAATCTTGTTGTCGGTGATCGGCATCGGCCCTGGGGCGCGCGGCGGCCGTGCACCGCGGCTGGCTCGCGTGACGGGCCTCTGCCAGGATCGCCGCCGGTGAAGGCGATGCCGAGTCCCGAATCCGCCGCCGCGCTCGACGGCCGCGTGCGCCGCGGCGCGCGCAGCCGTCAGGCGATCATTGCCGCGCTCTGGGATCTCATCGGCGGCGGTGAGTTGCAGCCGACGGCGCAGCAGGTGGCGACGCGCGCCGGCGTCGGCATCCGCAGCGTCTTCCGCCATTTCTCCGAGATGGAGAGCCTGTACCAGGCGATGGATGCGCGCCTGGAAGCGGAAGTGAGGCCGCTGCTCGTGGCGCCGCCGAGTGGCGGCACGCTCGAGGAGCGCGTCGACCGGCTGGTCCGCCACCGCGCCGCCTTCTACGAGCGCGTAGCGCCATACAAGCGCTCGGCCAATACCCTGCGCTGGCGCTCGCGTTTCCTGCGCGAGCGCCACGCCTTCCTGCAGCGCAGCCTACACGACGATCTGCGGCGGCGTTTTCCCCAGGTGACGGACGGCGAGGTGCTGGAGGGACTCGGTGTCGCGCCGTGCTTCGAGTCCTGGGATCGCCTGCGCATCGACCGGCAGCTCAGCGTCAAGGCGGCGATGGCGGTCGTCCTACGCGCGAGTCTGGCGCTGCTGAGTGCGCGTCCGGTCAAACGCCGCGCCTGACGACCGGCGCGGCCTCGCCGTCAGGACAGCACCAGTTGCAGCAGCGCCGCGGCGAGGGCGAGGAGCAGACCGATCCACACGCGCGGGTTGGCGAAGAGCAGCAGGCGCGGCCGCATGGGGAAGGAAAAGGTGAGGGTTCGGCGGGGCCTGCCAGGAATCGAGATACCCGCCGGCCGGCGTGGCGACGAGGGCCGCGCGACCGGCGCGACGCAGCAGGGCGGGGAAGAACGCTTTGGTGTAGAGTTGCGTCAGAGCTGGAACCGCTGCCAACTCTCCGCCGTACGGATTCGGCACCGGCACGGGGTGGAGGCGAACCAGGTTGAGCATCAGGAACTCGCGCCCGTCGTCAGCCTCGAGGAAGGCGCGGACGATGGCGGGATCGCTGTGCTGGCCCGCCGCCGATTGCGCTGTTCGCGCCATAAAGGCGTCGATCTCGGCCGCGGTCAGGGGCCGCCGCCGGCGATCGAACCAGAGACGGAAGGCGCTATAGAGGATCAGCGCGGTTCGTATCAATAGGCAGCTAGTATGACAATATAATCTTGCCTCCTCGCAGCCACTCCAGTATGGCCAGGGGCATGAAATTCGGCATCGCGTTCGCGAACGTCGGTCCGCTCGCCAAGCCCGCCGCCGCCGTCGCCTTCGCGCGAGCGGTGGAGCGGGCCGGCTTCGAATCCATCTGGACCGTCGAGCACGTGGTGGTGCCGTCCGGCTACGCGTCGGTGTACCCGTACGATGCGTCGGGAAAGATGCCGGGCCCCGAGGAGTCGCCGATTCCCGACCCGCTCATCTGGCTGGCCTGGGTGGGGGCGGCGACGTCGACCCTCAAGCTGGCGACCGGCATCCTGATCCTGCCGCAGCGCAATCCGGTGGTGCTCGCCAAGGAAGTGGCGACCCTCGACGTCATGTCGGGCGGACGCCTGCTGCTCGGCATCGGCATCGGCTGGTTGAAGGAAGAGTTCGAGGCGCTCGGCGTGCCGTTCGCGGCCCGCGGCGCGCGCAGCGACGACGCGGTGGCGGCGATGCGGGCGCTCTGGAGCGGCGAGAAGGCCTCGCACGAGAGCGACTTCGTGCGCTTCCGCGACTGTATTCTGCGCCCGCGCCCGGCCCAGGGCAGCGTGCCGATCCACGTCGGCGGGCACACCGACGCGGCGGCGCGCCGGGCCGGCCGGCTCGGCGACGGGTTCTTTCCGGCCAAGGGCAGCCACGCGGAACTGGGACGGCTGTTCGAGCTCGTGCGCGCCACGGCGCGCGAGCATGGGCGCGACGCGGCGGCGATCGAGATGACCACCGGCGGTAACGGCGCGGTCGGCGCGGGCGCGCTGGACGAGGTGCGCGCGCTGGCCGACATCGGCACCGACCGCGTCATCCTGCCTTCGTTCCTCTTCTGGAACGACTCCGCCGACACGTTGGCGCGCTATGCCGACGACGTGATCAGCAAAGTGGCCTAGGCGATGTAGGTCCTGCGTACACCGGACGCGTGCTTTGCCGGCGTGCCGGAGTATCCGTGGGCGCCGCGCTACGTCGAGGTGCCGAGCGGCGAGGGATCATGCCTGCGCGTGCATTACATCGACGCCGGTCCTGCCGATGCGCGCATCCTGCTGCTGCTGCATGGGAATCCCTCGTGGTCGTTCCTCTACCGCAAGATGATTCCCCTGTTCACCGCTGCCGGCTATCGCTGTATCGCCCCCGACCTGGTCGGTCTCGGCCGTTGCGACAAGCCGGCGCGCGAGGAGGACTACAGCGTCGCACGCCATGTCGAGTGGATGCGGGCGGCGTTGTTTGAGGCGCTAACACGGTCGCAGGTCGATCTCGTCTGCCAGGATTGGGGCGGCATCATCGGCCTGCGCCTGGTGGCGGCACACCCGGAGCGTTTCCGCAGCGTCGTCGCCGCCAACACCGGCATGCCGACGGGGAGTGGGCCGGTCAGCAGCAGCTGAAGCGGTGGCCGGGGATGGCACGGGCGATGACCGTGTTTCCGGTCGGACAACTCATCGCCTGGGGATGCGCGGACGGCCTTGGCGAGGCCGAGATCGCCGCCTACGACGCACCGTTCCCCGACGAGGCATTCAAAGCCGGCGTGAAGTCGTTTCCGGGCCTCATTCCGCTGACACCCGATAACCCGGCGGTGCCTGACCAGATCACCGCCTGGCGCGCGTTGGAGCGCTTCGAACGCCCCTTTCTCTGCGCCTTCTCGGACAAGGATCCGATGAATCGCGGCGGCGACCGGCAGCTGAAGGCGCGCATTCCCGGCGCGCAGGGTCAGCCGCACACGACCATCGCCGGCGGCGGACATTTTCTGCAGGAGGACCGGGGTGCGGAGTTGGCCGCGGCGGTCCTCGCCTTCCTCGCCAACGTCGGCTGAGCCGGCCGCGAGAAGATTGAGCTTCGGACAGCGCCTGGACGATGCTATCATTCCGCCAGTTCGCTCACGCAACGACAGGAATCAGGGGGATCATATGCGGGCAGTCAACTTGATCGTGGGTCTGGGCGTCCTCGCCCTCAGCGCCGGCGCGGCATCGGCGCAGCTCGGCAACGTCGAGCAAAAGTGCGTCAACAAGATCAACAAGGGCGTGTCGAAGGTTCATGCGGCGCAGGGCAAGCTCAACTCGAGCTGCATCAAGGACTTCGTCTCGGAGAAGATCGTCAGTGCGGACGCGTGTATCGCCAGCGACCCCAAGCTGAAGGTCACCGGGAAGAAGGGTAAGCTGAACGATGACGATGCGAAGAATTGCGGCACGGCACCGTCCTTCGCCTACACCAGCGGCGTCTTCGCCGGCAGCGCCGCGGCGCAGGCCGAGATCGATCTGGTGCACGACATCTACGGCAGTCCGGTCGATCCGAACCTCTACCTCTGCGACACCAATCCGGCCGAATGCCTGTGTCAGCGGCAGGTCAACGGGCGCATCAACAAGCTCTTCCGCGCCATGAGCAAGATCTTCCTCAAGTGCAAGAACCCGGCGCTGGCGATCGGCAAAGACCCGTTCCCCACAGGGGCGGCGACGGCCGGCGAGATCGCGCAGTGCATCAGCAACGGCGCGATCGGGCTCTCGGTGGAGGCCGACACGAAGGGCAAGGTCGGCGACGGGACCCAGCAACTCGCCGACACTGCGCAGCAGTTCTGTTACGCGAACATGGTCGATGAGTTCGGCGCCGGCGCCTGCGCGGGCAGCGCCAACGGCGCCGCACTGGCGGCCTGCATCGCCGATCAGGTCGAGTGCCGCTTCTGCAACATGTACAAGGCGGCCGACGCGCTCGGCGCCGGCATCAACTGCGCCACCTGGTCCGGCGAGGCCAGCTGCCCGCCGTGAGCATCGCCCCGCGAGGGGTCTGACGACACGTCCGAACGGGAGGGCGGCCGCGCGCCGCTCTCCCGTCGTGCGTTTCGGCGGCGCTGTTCGGGATCAGCGCGCGCGCGCGGCGCGCGGCGGCGTCACCGGGCGCACGGCGGGCGCGCGCAAGCGCGCCACCTGCTGCTCGATGACGCGGTCGACGCGCGCTAGGAGGGCGCGACTGTTGCCGAATTTCTCGACGATGTAGCTCAGGTCGCCAAGGTCGTGGATGACGTTGTGGGCGGCGCGTTCGCGTTCACGCTCGCCCTTGAGAGCCGAGAGCAGATCCAACACCAGGTCGTCGATCTCCGAACATTCGACGTCGAGCGCGGTCTCGAGCGCGCGCGTCAGGGGGAGGCCCTGGCGCGCCTCCGCTTCCGCCTGGTCGAGGAGGGTGCGGAGGTGGAGGACGTGATCGCGGGTCAGCGCGGGAGCGACCGGGAGAGTGCGCTCCGGGGCGCATTCGAGCAACCCAGCCACCATCGCCAGGGCCCCGTAGTGGCGCGACTCGTGTTCAGCCATGTCGAACCAGAAGCTGCGCACCTCGGCCGGCTTCGGGAACAACATTTCGTACCGGCAATAGAGCTGCATGGTGCGGCGCTCGAACTCCATCGCCACGCCAATCAGCTTACGGAAGTGCTCCGGAGAGCGGGCAACGGGAGGCGCGGCGGCCTTACTGCGGGGCACCATGCGCGGCCTGTAGCATGCCGCGTGACGCCGATACCAGGGTCGTGCAGCGGCGTCAGCGACGCAGGACCCGCGCGGCGAGGCTGGGAGTCGCAAGCTCCATCATCAGGGCCGATACGAGCGGAAACTGACGCCGGAGGGCCAACGAATCCATGCCCAGAACAAGTATGCCGTCGGACGGACCTCGTCGCTCCGCAGGCGTTGGCGGCAGGCAGGCGCGGCGCCTGGCCGAAGCCGCGATCGGCACGGGGCGGATCGCTCGCGTGCCGCGCATGGCCCTTCTCCCTGTTCGCGTGGGTCTGATCGACCGGCAGGCGATCAGACATCGTCCCAGGCGACGCCCTCGACGAAGCGGCGCGGCAAGGCGACGGGAACGAGGGACCGGCGCGGCGGCATCCATGCCGACGGCCGCTGGCCACGGTGCGGCGGCGCCACGACGGCGCCACGCGTGTCCGGACTTGGTTCGATGAGTTGCTCTTTGCGTTGCATGATCGACCTCCCACCCACCGCCTGCCCGAGCACTGGCGGCTCGGCCCATGTGACTCACCTGGCGCGTCACGTGATCTGTGACGGGGCGAAAAGTACCACCAGTAGAACAGCTTGGAAAGATAGGAAAAACCCCAACATGCTTAGGGTTTTCCCCCTCGCACTCAAGTGTCGCTGGGTGGGGCGGGCTCGTCGCGATCGGCGGCCAGGAGGGCGAGCCGGACGAGCTCGGGCAGGCTCTCCGCCTGCAGCTTTTCCATCACGTGGGCGCGATGCACTTCGACCGTCTTGGATTTGAGGCCGAGGTCGGATGCGACCACCTTGTTGCTCTTGCCGGCGACCACCAGTTGCATCACGTCGCGCTCGCGCGGTGTCAGCAGCGCCAGGCGCCGCCGCACGTCGGCGCGCGCGGCGTTCTGGAGCCGCTCCACCTCGTCCTTGGCGACGGCGGCGCGGATGCGGTCGAGGAGGGTCTGGTCATTGAACGGCTTCTCGATGAAATCAAACGCGCCGGCTTTCATCGCGCGAACGGCGAGCGGCACCTCGGCGTAACCGGTGATGATGAGGATGGGGATCTCGATTCGGCGCGCCGCCAACTCCGCCTGCAGGTCGAGCCCGCTCATGCCGGGCATCCGTACGTCGAGCACCAAGCAACCGGGTTCCTGCCCGTCGTAGGTGCGAAGGAACTCCTGGGCGCTGGCGCAGGTGCGGACCTGGAAGCCGACCGATTCGATCAGCCAGCGCAAGGACGCTCGCATGGCCGGGTCATCGTCGACGACGTAGACCAACGGGCCGGTCGCGTCGCTCGGAGTCTCGATCTGCTTGGCCTCCATGGTGCTGCCCCCCCCCCAGCGCGCGGACCATAGCGCTTCCCGCGCGTGCGAGGCAATGCGCAAATCCCGTCTGTGGCGCAAAATCCCGTCCCGCGCGCCGGCGGCCACTTTCGATTTGAAGCAGTCGGTGGCGTGTGGTTCAACAACACAATGGGTTGGACGCGGAGCCGCTGGTGCCTGCCGTTGGTCGTTCTCGGACTCGTCATGGGCGGCCCGGTGGCGGCCAAGTTCTGCGGCGACGACGTGGGTGGGCGCGACGTCGCCTGCGCCTGCGGCGACGTGCTGGTGAGCGACCTGAAGCTGACCGACGATCCGATCGCGCGGCAGACCTGCCCGCATGACGGCCTGGTCGTCCGCGCGGATGATGTTGGTGCGGCGATCGAAATCGATCTTGCTGGACGGACGCTGCGCGGCACCGGCGCGGGTGTCGGCCTGCGCGTGCTCAGCGGCGGGCCGGGCGGCGCCCGCATCGTCAGCCGCGGCGGGCCGGCGGCACTGGAGGGATTCGACGACGGCATCGCCGGCCGCGGCGCGGATTCCGTCGCGCTCGTCCAGGACGTGGTCATCCGCGGCAGTCGTCGCGACGGCCTGCGCCTCACCGGTCGGCAGTACGTATTGCGGCGCATCACCGTCGACGGCGCCGGGCGCGACGGCTTCGCGCTCGGCGGCGCCGGTTTCGAAGTGACCGATACGCGCGCCCTCGACTGCCGGCGCTACGGGTACTTCGTCATGGGCGATTCGGGTGTCATCGGCGGAGATGGGGCGGGGAACATCGCCGAGCGCAGCGGTACGGCTGGTTTCAACTTCATGGGCGCCGGGCACACGCTGGTGGCCTGCCGCGCCAACGGCGGCCGCAAGGACGGTGTCGCGCTGCACGCCGTGGGTATGGACGTGCGCGGTTGCGAGGCGCGCGACAACGGCGGCGACGGGATCGCCGGGGTCGGCGGCCGTGTCCGCCTGCAGGACAACACGGCGCTCGACAACGGCGGCGATGGGTTGCGGTTGCGCGGTCCGGGCCTGATCGACGCCGGAGGCAATCGCGGCAGCGGCAACCGCGGCGCGACGCGCGAGCGCGGGGTGGTGCAGTGCGCGGTCAACGGCATCGACTGCACCCTCTGAACGCATGAGCCTGTTTCCGCGGCCGCTGCCGGCCCTCGAGGCGCACACCGAGGCGTTCTGGCGCGCCTGCCGCGTCGGGCGGTTGGAGATGACGCGCTGCACGTCGTGCGGGTGGTTCATCCACCCCGCGCGCCCGCTCTGTCCGCGCTGTCGCGGTCGCATCCTCGCCCCGGCACCGCTCAGTGGAGAGGCCCGCCTGCACAGTTACACGATCAACCACCAGGCGTGGTTCCCCGGACAGCCGGTGCCCTATGTGATCGGCTTGGTTGAACTGGTCGAGCAGGCCGATCTGCGGCTGACGACCAACATCGTCAATTGCCCGCCGGCGCGCCTGGCGATCGGCATGGCGCTGCGGGTGGTGTTCGAGATCGTCACCGACGAGGTCGCCCTGCCGCTCTTCGAACCGGTGCCGGCGTGAGCGAGAAGCCCGAGCGGCGTGCGGTGTTGTCGGGCGTCGGCCAGTCGGCCATCGGCCGGCGGCTCTTTCGCACCGACCTCGATCTCACCTGCGAGGCGGCGCTCGCGGCGATAGCCGATGCCGGGCTGCGACCCGAGGACATCGACGGCATCGCCACCTATCCGGGCCCGATCGCGGCGCCGCCGGGGTTTACCGGCCCCGGCATCTACGAGGTACAGGAGAGCCTGGGCATCGACCTGCGCTGGCATCTCGCCGGGGGCGAGGGCCCGGCGCAGATCTCGCCGATCATCCACGCCGCCCTCGCCGTCGCCGCCGGACTGTGCCGACATGCGCTGGTCTACCGCACGGTGACGGAGGCGACGGCGGCCGCCGACACCGGGCGGCTCGGCATCGGCGTCGGCGCACACGAGATCCGCGGCTTCGGTGCCTTCCTGATCCCCTTCGGCGCCATGTCGGCCGCCAACTGGTTGGCGCTGTACGCGCGCCGGCACATGTACGAGTACGGCACGACGCGCGAGCAACTCGGCCTCATCGCCACCACGGCGCGTCGGCACGCGCGGCTCAATCCCAAGGCGATCTACACCGCACCGATGAGCATGGACGACTATCTCGCGGCGCGCATGATCAGCGATCCCTTCGGCCTCTACGATTGCGATGTGCCGGCCGATGGGAGCACGGTGGTGATTGTCTCATCGGTCGATGCGGCGCACGACTTGGCGCACGCGGCGGTACGGTTCGAGGCCTTCGGGACGGCGCTGGCCAACCGGCCATCGTGGGACCAGCGCGCCGATATCACCACCATGGCGTCGCGGGAGGCGGCGGCGCACATGTGGACGCGCACCGACCTCAAGCCTGCTGATGTCGACACCGCGCAACTGTACGACGGCTTCTCCTTCCTGACCCTGGCCTGGATCGAGGCGCTCGGGTTCTGTGCCGCCGGCGAGGGCGGTCCGTTCCTCGAGGGCGGGCGGATAGACCTGGGCGGCCCCCTGCCGCTGAACACCTGGGGCGGTCAGCTCTCGGGCGGCCGCCTGCACGGTTTCGGTTTCGTCGCCGAGGCGATCCGGCAACTGCGCGGGGATTGCGGCGAGCGGCAGGTGGCGAACTGCGAGGTCGCCGTGGTCGGTGTCGGCGGCGGACCGATCGCCGGGTGCATGCTCCTCACCCGCTGAGCGAGTCGCCGAGCAGCAGCGCCGCCCAGGCGGCGGCGACACACAGACCCAATACCACCCACGCCAGAGATTCGAGCCAGCGCGGCCATGGCGCGTCGTCCGGCCCCGGTTGGGCTGGCCCAGGCGACCCCGGGGCCGGATCGGGACGGGTGAACACCACTGCAGCCGTGCTGCGCGGGCGGAGGGTGGGAGAGCCGGGGCGCATCGTCGGCGGACTCTGCCCGGGCAGCAGCCGGGCCGCAAGGCACGATGCCGGGGCGTCACCAGTGTGACGCTCGCAGGCCAGTCGCTGGGGCCCCGCCTGCGAGATGCGGCCTGCCTTGGCGCTTTGGCACATCGATCGCTTTGCCGAATGGCGAGTGCGCGGGGGTACGCGCAAAACCACAGCGGAGGACGTGATGACCAGCAGCCTGGGCAAATGGATGATGGGTGTGGGGGTCGTGCTGAGCGCGACGGCAGCGTCGGCGATCGATCCGGCGCTCAAGTGCCAGAGCGACAAGCTGCGCCTGGCGGCAAAGTACACGGTGTGCCGGCTCAACGCCGAGTCGGACGCGGCGCGTAGCTTCGGCGCGGCGGATTTCAGCAAGTGCGCGGCGGACTACCTGGCGGGGTGGGCGAAGGCCGAGGCGCGCGCGATCGCCAAGGGCGCGCCGTGTTGGACGAACGGAGACGCCGAGGCGGTGCAGGGCGATATCGACGCCCACACCAGCAGCCTCGCCTCGTCCCTTGGCAAGTAACCCGCGCTGGTCGGAGGCATCGGTACCGCGGTGTGACCGGGGTGCCGGTGCACCGGCACCCCGGCCGCGCCGCCCCGCAATGGTGCTCCTGAGACGAAGATGAGAGAAGCGCGCTCCGGTTCGCCCCGCCCCGGGGTCGCGCAGCGGCTCCGGAGCCACCTGGGGCGGCGTTGACAGCCGCGCACTTGTCGTCTGGCCACAATCTGGGCACAGTCACCACGCTCGCGGTGGGTGGAACGGGCAAGTTGCCGATTCTCAGTGCCGGGGTGGTGGAACTGGCAGACACAGGGGACTTAAAATCCCCTGGCGGGTCACCGCCGTGCGGGTTCAAATCCCGCCCCCGGCACTTAGTTTTCAGCTACTTGCGGCAATGACCGGAAACGCTGTCACTTGCCCGTATCCCTTGCGCGCTGAGGCCTTGTTGTCGCCCCCGCTGAACCGCAAGGCGTTGGGCGGCAAGCTGACGCGGACCTCGAAATCGGGGCTATGGTTTCCGGCTTGTGGAGGACTGATCGATGAGAACCTTCCAGTTCGTCGTCGACAGTTGAACGTGACCCGGAGACGGGGGTGCTGGTCGGGTACGTGCTGGGCTGGCCTGGTGCCCACACCCAGGGAGCCGACATGGAGGAGCTTCAGCAGAACCTCCGTGAGGTCATCGAGATGCTCTTGGAGGACGGGGAGCCGGCCTTCGAATCCGAGTTCGTTGATGTGCGGAGCATCCAGGTCGCCTGACCGTGGGCAATGCCCCGGTCCTGAAGCCGCGAGAAGTCTTAGCCCTGCTGGCGGCGCTCGGCTTCTCGGAAGTCCGGCAGCGTGCTTCGCACAAACAGTATCGACATCCCGACGGTCGCTGTGCGACCGTCCCGTTCCATCCGGGTCGGGACATCTCACCATCTCTGCTGCGCAAGATTGCGGGGGACGTGCGGTTGACCGTCGAGTAGTTCCTCGCACGGCGGTGGCCACGCCGCCCAACAACGCGATGGAGCCGGCCCCGCAAGCGCGGCGCGGCTCATCGTGATCGCGTTGGGCAGCAGGTGGAGGCTGAAGTTTTAAGCAAGCGGCCAAGATGAATCGTTTCAACAGCGTTCAAGTGTTCGCCACGCTCCCGTGTGCGGCATGCGCGCCTCCGTATCGCGACGCCATGCTGACCTGCGCGGGGTGTTTGGGGCCAAGGGAGACGTGAGAGTCTGTTGTACACGATCGCATCCGACTTCGTCCTACTCGTCGCGCTCACGCACTGCAGTCGAGAGCCCGGCGACTGGAAAGCGCGCCGATAGGCAGAACCAGCCGGGGGAGCCGAGGCTGAAAGACGGGATGGTCGCGGAGAACTGGCGGACTGTTCGCCCGCTGATGCTGGGGATGATTCCGGGTCGGATCCGTCAGGTGATTGCCCCGGTGGCGCGGCACTGATTGCGGCGCCAGCCCGCAGCGCAGGAGTCGTGTCGACCTCATCGAGAGGGGGCGGCGGAGTCGCTACTTCGCCTCATCGCGCGCCGCCTCACGCACCGCCCCGCGGCTCCGGAACTCGAGGCCTGCATAGGCGCCGGAACGCCGCCACCCGTCGATGTGGTGGAAGTACGCGACGGGCCCCTGTGGGTGGCCGCTGGCATTGAGCCGCTCGCGCCGCCCGATCGGTTTACCTTCGTTGTTGTAGTAACCCGGCGTGCAGTCGGGGTTGCCGAGGAAGCCCTGGGTACCGCTCTCGAGCAGCTCCACCCAGGCCTGTTCGGCGGCTGCCGTGACCTCGACCTGGTCGGCGCCCGCGGCGAGTGCGTGCGCGATGACCGACGCGATCGTCGTGCCGGCCTCGGTGAGATTCTGGGTGATGTTCGAGATCAGGTTCGCGCCCTGGCTCAGGCCGACGATGAACAGGTTGGGGAAGCCATGCACGTGAATGCCGTGCAGGCTGCGCATGCCGTCCGTCCAGTGCTCGGAGAGGCTGCGTCCGCCACGCCCGACGGTCTCGAAGCCGGCCCGTCGTGAGTAGCTGGTGCCGACTTCGAACCCGGACGCGAAGATCAGGCAATCGAGCGCATAGTGCACGCCGCCGACCCAGACGCCGGTGGCGTCGATTCGCTCGACGCCCTTGCCGTCGGTGTCGACGAGGTGAACGCCGGGCTCATTGTACGCCTGCAGGTACTCATCGTGAAAACACGGCCGCTTGCAGAGCTGGCGGTACCAGGGCTTGAGCGCCGCGGCGGCGACGCGATCGGTGACGATGGCGTCGACCCGAGCACGGATCTCGGTCATCTTCTCGTCGTCGCTGTCCTCGAAGGCGCGCTGGATCGTCGCCAGGTCGAGGGTGCCCGTCGCGCTGACCTCGGCGACGACGCGGTCGCGGACTCGCTGGGCGATCTCGGTCCAGCCGTCCTTGACCAGGTCCTCGTCGGCGAATCCGCCGGTCTGCAGCGTCGCGAAGTTCATCAGCCATTGCTGCTGCCAACCTGGCGCGAGGGTCTTGAACCACTCCGGATCGATGGCGTGGTTGTTGCGCACGTCGATCGACGACGGCGTGCGCTGGAACACGAACAGCTGGCGCGCGGCGCGCGCCAGCGGCGGAATGCACTGCACCGCCGTGGCGCCGGTGCCGATGATGCCGACGCGCTTGTCGGCCAGCTTCTCCATCGCGGCGCCGTCCGGATCACCGCCGGTGTAGGCGTAGTCCCACCGGCTGGTGTGGAAGCTGTGCCCGGCGAACGTCTCGATGCCGGGGATGCCGGGCAGCTTCGGCCGATGCAGCGGGCCGGTGCCCATGGCGACGAAGCGCGCCCGGATCTCGTCGCCGCGATCGGTGCGAATGATCCAGCGCGACGATGGCTCGTCCCAGGCGAGACCGGTGACTGCCGTCGAGAACAGGGCTCTGTCGTACAGGCCGAACTGCGTCGCGATGCGCCGCGCGTGCGCGAAGATCTCGCCGGCGAGAACGTACTTCTGGCTCGGCATGTGGCCGGTCTCTTCGAGCAAGGGCAGATAGACCATCGCCGCCGTGTCGCACATCGCGCCCGGATAGCGGTTCCAGTACCAGGTGCCGCCGACGTCGCCGCCGCCCTCGATGATGTGGACGTCGTCGACGCCGGCCTGTGTCAGCCGGGCGCCGCTGACGAGGCCGGCGAAGCCGCCGCCGATGAAGGCCACCGCGACCTCCTCGCGGCGCGGCGGGCGGGCGACCGCACGTACGTATGGGTCCTCGAGACAGTGGGCGAACCTGCCGGTCGGCTCGAGGTACTGGGCGTTTCCGTCGGCGCGCAGCCGCTTGTCGCGCTCGGCGCGGTAGCGGGCGCGCAACGCCTCGCGGTCGATCGGCGCGGTCCCGGCATGGGTGGTCGAATTGTCGGTGCTGGTCATCCGCTTCCTCTGGTCGGCGTCGCCGTCGTGCAGCGAACGACAGCACAGTAGCGTTGGCGCGAGAAAGTGCCATGGTGCCAACCGCCGTTCGAAGGGTGCGAAACGCTCTTCGGGCGCGCGAGGCGGTCACGACGCGGTCGGGCATCGCCGTCGTTGCGCACGACCGGTCGGCCACGTAACTGGTAGCCGAATCGCCGCGAACGGTGTCGCATATCTCAGGAGGAGCCATGGCGAAGATTCTGATCACCGGAACGAGTCGGGGCATCGGCTATGACGCCGCGTTGCTGCTGGCGCGCGCCGGGCACGAGGCGGTCGCGACGATGCGCACCCCGGGCGCCTCGGACCTCGCGGCAGTCGCGACAGCGGCGCAGCTGCCGCTGACGGTCCTGGCGATGGACGTCGACGATGACGCCTCGGTCGCCGCGGTCTTCGCGCCAATGGCCGGTTCGATCGACGTGCTGATCAACAACGCCGGCATCCTCAGCATCAATGTCGTCGAGGACGAGGGCCTCGAGCAGGTCCGCCGCGTCATGGTGACGAACTGTTTCGGCGCCGTGCGCTGCATCAGGCAGGTGTTGCCGGCGATGCGGCAGCGGCGCGCGGGGTGCATCATCAAGATCACGTCGATCGCCGGCCGCATGGCGCTCTTCGCGCAGAGCGCCTACGCGGCGTCGAAGTTCGCCCTCGAAGGGTTCAGCGAAGCCCTGGCGCAGGAGGTGAAGGGTTTCGGCATCAGGGTCGCCCTGGTGGAGCCCGGCATCATCGATACCCCGATGGTCACCACGCGGCTGCCGTAGCACGACACCAAGTCCGCGTATCCGCACGGGCGGCGCATGCACGCATTCTTCACCAATCCCGACAAGCCCGCGGCCCCGCCGACGGTCGTCGGCGACCTGCTGTGCTATCTCATCAACGCCGACGACTCGCGCCTGCGCTTCCCCGTCGGTCCGGACGCGCTCTCGTTCCTCGGCTGGCGCGGCAGCCTGAGCGACGCCGAGTGGGTGGGTCTCGGCGGGCTCGAGCACGACGCGGACTACTTCGCGCGAGTCTTCCTGGATAGCGGCGTCGATCTGCGTTCGCGCTGACACCCCGGTTGCCCGCCCGACCCCCCGGCCGCTACACACCCAGACATGCCGTTTCGCAAGCAACTGTTCGAGAACAACCGGCGCTGGGCGGCGCGCATGACGGCGCTGGACCCGGATTTCTTCGCCGCCCTGTCCCGACAGCAGTCGCCGAAGTTCCTGTGGATCGGCTGCTCGGACAGCCGCGTGCCGGCCAACGAGATCGTCGGCCTACTGCCCGGCGAGCTGTTCGTGCACCGCAACGTCGCCAACGTCGTCATCCATACCGACCTCAACTGCCTGTCGGTGCTGCAGTACGCCATCGACATTCTGCACGTGGAGCACATCATGGTGTGCGGCCACTATGGCTGCGGCGGCGTGCGCGCAGCGATGAGCCACGCCGAGCTCGGCCTGATCGACAACTGGCTGCGGTCGATCAAGGACGTGTACCAGGGCAATCGCGCCACGCTCGACTTCATGGCCGACGAGGGCGCGCGTCTCGACCGGTTGTGTGAGCTCAACGTCGCTCAACAGGTGGCCAACGTCTGCCACACGACCATCGTCCAGGGCGCCTGGCGGCACGGCCGTCAGGTGACCGTGCACGGTTTCATCTACGACGTGCGAGACGGCCTGCTGCGCGATCTCGGCTTCTGCGTCGACGGCATGGATCAGATTCCTCCCATCTACCGCGTGTCCGGGTGATCGCCGGGCGCCGCCGGCGCTGTGCTTAGCGCGGGTAGTGATACCCCCGGTCGACGGGCGCGCGGTCGCGGCTCCCGTAGGAATTGGTCGAGCGCGCCAGGAGGGCCTCCTCCAGCGCCGAGTCGATGCGGCCGCTGCCGCTGTCGACGGCCGGGCTGCCGGGCTCGAGGTGCAGATCGCCGGCGGCGATGTTGACGATCAGGGGGTCGACGTTGAGGTCGTTGGCACCGCGCCCCTCCGGTGGGTTGTACACCGCGGTGGGGTCTTCGGCCTCGGGTTGGAACACCAGGTTGTAGTCGCCGGCATAGCCCTCGGTGCCGCCGCTGGCGTCGATACCGACGTTGGGTCCGGTCTCCTGCAGAACGTTGTTGATCACCTGCGTGTCGCTCGGTTCGGCGCCGCCGCTGGCGCGCAACGAGATGCCGGCACGGTTGGTGAGGGCGACGCTGTTGTTGATGATCTGCGTGCGGCGGGCGCTGCCGGTGACGACGATGCCGCGGTCGGCGGCGAAGACGAGGTTGTTGAACAGCAGCACATCGCTCGAGCTGTCGACGCGGATGCCGTCGGCCGTCGCCGCGTTGGCGATCACACAGTGTTGTACGACGGCGATATCGGAGCCGCCGCGCACCCGAACAGCGACGGCGGCGGACGGTGGATCCAGCGCCGGTGCGACGCCGCGCAGGATGAAGCCGTCGACCGTGACGAAGGGCGAGTTGGTGATGATGAGTCCGACCGACGCGCCGTCGGCGTCGAGGATGACGTCGCCGTTGGGATCGCCGGTGAACTCGCCGCTGCGGTCCGCCAGGATGCGCACCGGCAGCGCCTCGGTGCCGGCGACATTGGTCACCGCGACGCGGCCGCGATAGACGCCGCGGCCGACGTACATGGTGCTCCCGGGCGTCAGCAGCTTGGCCGCGAACTCGACCGTGCGCAGGGGTTGCTCGGCGGTGAAGCCGGGGTTGGAGTCGGTACCGTTCTGGCTCACGAAGAGCGTCACCGGCGGTCCCGGGGTGCGCGTCGGGCGCGCGGTGTTGGTCGGTCCGCCGGTGCGCGTGGCGGTGTAGGTCGGGCCGCCGGTGCGCGTCGGCGTGCGGCTCGGGCCGCGTGTCCGGGTGGCGGTGCGCGTCGAGTTCGGATCCGGCGTCAGGGTTAGCGCCGGGCTGGAGCCGCCGGCGCCGCCGGAGCTGCCGCAGGCCGGAAGCACCAGGCACGCCGTCAGGAAGAGAGTCGGCAATCGTCGCATGCGCACCTCAGTAGAACTCGCTCGACGCTAGCCAGCCCGAGCGCGGCTTGCCAGCGAAACCCGTGTCGTCTGCGACGATCGTGGCCGGCCGTAGGCAGCGACGGCGACGGCGTGCCATAAAACGTGGCGGAGGGCGGCATGCGATTCGCAGCGGAGGCAATCGGGGTGGTCGAGGGCGCGCGCATCGAGGCCGAGGACGATAACTGGGGCGGCGCCGAGTCCTGCATCGTCCTGGCGGAGCGCTTCGCTGCGGAGGCGCTGCAGGGCCTGGGGGAGTTCTCGCACGTCGAGGTGCTGTTCTTCTTCCACCGCGTCGATCCCGCCAAGGTGGTGTGCGGCGCCCGGCATCCCCGCAACAATCCGGACTGGCCGGCGGTCGGCATCTTTGCCCAGCGCGGCAAGAACCGGCCGAACCGCATCGGCAGCACTATCTGCCGGGTCGTTCGGTGCGACGGTCGGCGACTGTACGTCGCCGAGCTCGACGCCATCGCGGGCACCCCGGTGCTCGACGTGAAGCCGGTGATGACGGAGTTCCTGCCGCGCACCGCCGTGCGCCAGCCCGACTGGTCGCGCGCCCTGATGCGCGACTACTGGACGACGGTGGCGTAAGTGCGCATGCCGCGTTTCGATCGAGTCTCCGTGGCCGCGGCCTTGGGCGTCTGCGCCGCTGTCGCCCTCGGCCTGGCGGCCGGCGCGCTGCTGACCGAAGGAGCGGTGCTGGTCCCGTGGTGGCAGTCGCTACCGCCCGAGGCCTTCCTCGACTGGTATGCGACCAACGCAGCGCGCCTGTTCAACTTCTTCGGCGTCGTCGAGATCGCCGCCAGCGTGCTCGCGGTGGCCGCGGCGGCGCTGTACCGATTCCATCGCGGCGGCGGCGGCCTGTTCGTCGCCGCTGCCGGGCTCGCGGTGGCGGTGTTGTCCTTCTTCCCGCTCTACTTCGAACAGGTGAACGCCGACTTCGCCGCGGGCACGGTGGAGCTCGAGGCCGTCGCCGGCGAGCTGGCGCTCTGGGCGGCCTGGCACTGGGCGCGCACGATTGTCGGCGTCGCCGCCTTCGTCGCCGCGCTGCTGGCGGTGCGCGCCGCCGGCGCTGCCCGGCGCGACTGACTCAACGCAGGCCGGGCGCCTCGTGGCCGCTGGCGGCGACGTACTCGAGGTAGCCGCCGCCGTAGGCGACCGGGCCTTCGGCGGTGAGTTCGAGGACGCGGTTCGAGAGGTGCGCCAGGAAGCGCCGATCGTGCGAGACGAAGAGCATGGTGCCCTCGTAGTCGGCCAGCGCCCGCAGCAACATCTCCTTGGTGGCCATGTCGAGATGGTTGGTCGGCTCGTCGAGGACGAGGAAATTGGGCCGCTCGTAGAGGATGCGGGCGATGACCAGGCGTGCCTTCTCGCCGCCGGACAGGACGCGGCAACTCTTGTCGATGTCGTCGCCCGAGAAGCCGAAGCAGCCGGCGAGGGCGCGCAGGGCGCCGCCGTTGGCGAGCGGGAAGGCATCCTCGAGGGTGCGCAGCACCGTCTTCTGCGGATCGAGCAATTCCATGGCGTGCTGCGCAAAGTAGCCGAGGGTGACGTTGGCGCCCAGCTTGATGGTGCCGGCATCGGCGTGGCTCTCGCCGGCGATGAGTTTGAGCAGCGTCGACTTGCCGGCGCCGTTGACGCCCATCACCGCCCACCGTTCGCCGCGTCGCACCACCAGGTCGAGTCCGTCGTAGATGACGCGGTCGCCGAAGCGCTTGACCAGGCCCTCGACCTTCGCCACCTCGTCACCGGCGCGGGCACAGGGCGGGAAGTTGAAGACTAGCGTGCTGCGGCGTTTCGGCGGCTCGAGCTTCTCGATCTTGTCGAGCTGCTTGACGCGCGACTGCACCTGCGCCGCCTTGGCGGCCTGCGCCTTGAAGCGCTCGATGAAGCGCATCTCCTTGGCCAGCTTGGCCTGCTGGCGCTGATAGGCGGCCTCGGCGTGGACCTCGCTCTGCGCCCGTTGTGCCTCGTAGAAGTCGTAGTCGCCGGAGAAACTGGTGAGCTCGCCGGCGTCGATCTCGATGATCCGGCCGACGATGCGGTTGAGAAACTCGCGGTCGTGCGAGGTCATCAACAGGGCGCCCTCGTAGGTGGTGAGAAACTGCTCGAGCCAGATCAGCGACTCGATGTCGAGGTGGTTGGAGGGCTCGTCGAGCAGCAGGGCGCTGGGCCGCATGAGCAGGATGCGCGCCAGGGCGGCGCGCATCTTCCATCCGCCCGACAGACGGGCGGCATCGCCGTCCATCATGTCTTGGCTGAAGCCGAGTCCGGCGAGGATCTCGCGCGCCCGCGCCTCGAGCGCGTAGCCGTCGAGATCCTCGAAGCGCGCCTGGGCGACGCCGAAGCGCTCGATCAGCTTCTCGATCTCGTCGGCGCGGTCGGGGTCGGCCATGGCATGCTCGAGGGTGCGCAGCTCGGCCGCGACCTCGGACACGGGGCCGGCGCCGTCCATCACTTCGGCGACGACGGAGCGGCCGCCCATCTCGCCGACGTCCTGGCTGAAGTAGCCGATGGTGGCGCCGCGATCGATCGAGACCTGCCCGTCGTCGGGATGCTCCTCGCCGGTGATGAGACGGAAGACGGTGGACTTGCCGGCGCCGTTGGGGCCGACCAGGCCGACCTTCTCGCCGCGATGCACCGCCGCACCCGCCTCGACGAAGAGGATCTGGCGCCCGTGCTGCTTGCTGATCTGGTCGAGTCGAATCATGCAACCAGCGAACCTAGCCGGCCGGGCGACGCATTTCGAGATCAGGGCGGATCGGCACGATCGTGGCGCGGCCTTGCGCGGCGGCGCCGACGCCGGCAGCAGTGGGCGGAGGGGGAGGGACCATCGTGCCAGGACTGACCGCTGCCATGCTGATCGTCGTCGGCATCATCCATCTGCTGCCGCTGAGTGGCGTGCTCGGCCCGGAGCGGCTGACCGCGCTCTACGGCATCGCCGTCGAGGAGCCGAACCTGCTCGTCCTGATGCGTCATCGGGCGGTGCTGTTCGGGCTGCTCGGGGTCCTGCTGTTGCTGGCGGCGGCGCGGCCGGCGCTGCAGCCGCTGGCGCTGGCGACCGGATTCGTCAGTGTCGCGTCGTTCGTCTGGCTGGCCTGGTCAGTCGGAGGCGTCAACGCTGCGCTCGGCCGCGTCGTGACGGTCGACCTGGTCGCCGTCGCCTGCCTCCTCGTCGCGACACTGAGCTGGGCGCTGACGCCTGGGCGCGCCTGATGGCCGCTACGCTGCGTGCCAGGGTGACGGCGGTGTGCCGCAGCCCGACGCACGCGATGCGCAAGCCGACCGCGGACACCATCCGTCTGCTGGCGGGCCTCGGCGTGGAGGGCGACACGCACCAGGGCGTGACGGTGCAGCACCGCTCACGCGTGGCGCAAGACCCGACCCAGCCGAATCTGCGCCAGGTGCACCTGATCCACGCCGAGTTGCATGAGGCCCTGCGCACGGCGGGGTTCGACATCGCTGCCGGGGCGATGGGCGAGAACGTCACGACCCGAGGGGTGGCGTTGCTTGCGCTCCCCACTGGGGCGCGCCTGCGCCTCGGCGAGACGGCGCTGATCGAGCTCACAGGGTTGCGCAATCCCTGTGTCCAACTCGACGGCCTGGCACCGGGGTTGACGGCGGCAACGCTCGAACGCGACGCCGCCGGCCGGTTGATCCGAAAGGCCGGCGTCATGGCGGTGGTGGTGTGCGATGGCATCGTTCGCCCGGGCGACGCAATCGAGGTCGTCCTGCCGCCGCCGCCGCATCGCCCGCTGGCGCCGGTGTGAAACGAAAGAGGGGGACGCGTGCCGATCGTGCTGAAGACCGCCCTGCTACTCGCCCTATCGAACGTCTTCATGGCCTTCGCCTGCTACTGCATGTTCCGCGCCTGATCCCGGAGGATGTCCATGCTCACCCTCGCAGCCGCCGGCGGCGGCTTTCTGCTCGCCGTGTTGTGGTTCGACCTGATGTTCGACGTGCAGGTCCTGCGCCATCGCGGCGCCACCGATCTCCCCGAGCCGGTGCTGGCTTCGATCGCCGGCTATTACCGGCGCGTCACCACCGACGCGGCGCCGATGGGCTACGCGGTCGGGGTGGTTATGGCCCTCACGGTCGGCGCCGTCGTCGGTCAACTCACGGCTGGGACTGTGCCGTTCTGGCTCGGCCTCGCCTCGCTGGCGGCGTGCGCCGTGCCCATCGCGCTTGGGCTGGCGCGCGTGCTGCCCGGCGCCGCGCGCCTCGGCGCGCGGCGCGATCCGCTCGCGCAGCAGAGCCAGCTGGCGCGTGCGATCTGCCGCGATCACTTATTCTGCTTCGCCGCCCTGGTGGTTTTCCTGGCGCTCCAACTCGCGGTGCTGCCGCGCCTGGTATAGAGGCGGCCCAATGCAGCGGATGCTCTGTGCCCTCCTGCTCATGCTCGGCGGCTGTGCGGCGCGCCCGCCGGTCGTCGTCACGACGGCGGAGGCGGGACGGGCGGTGACCCTGGGGCCGGGCGACGAACTGCAAGTGCGCCTGGCGGCCAACCGCACCACCGGCTACCGTTGGCAGCTCGCCGACGATCCGGCGCCGATCCTGGCGAGCGAGGCTGAGGTAACCTACGAGCCGCTCGACACCGCCGGCGGGCGCCTCGGCGCCGGCGGCACGGACGTGTGGCGCTTCCGCGCCGCGGCGGCGGGCCGCACCGAGTTGGTATTCGAGTACTGGCGACCCTGGGAACGTTCCGCCACGCCGGCCGACAGCGTCCGCTTCCCGATCACCGTGCGTTGACGCGCGTGCTCGCCTTCCTGCACACGGCCGCCGCGCACGTGGCGACCTTCGACGCCCTGCTCGACGAACTCGATGCGGCCGTGCCGCGCCGGCATGCGGTCGCCGCCGGCCTGCTCGACCAGGCACGCGCCGCCGGCGCGGTGACACCGGAGATCGCCGCGTGCGTCGCCGACGCGGTGCGGGATCTGATCGAGCAGGGGGCCGGTCTGGTGCTCTGCACATGTTCGACCATCGGTGCGGCGGCGGAGGCGGCGGCCACCACGGCGGTGCCGGTATTGCGTCTCGATCGCCCGATGGCGGCGGCGGCCGTCGCCTGCGGGCCGCGCGTCGCCGTGGTCGCCGCGCTGGCGAGTACCGTCGCGCCAACGTTGACCCTGCTGCTGGAGGTCGCCTGGGCCGCCGGCCGTCCGATCGCGCCGCGGGTGACGCTGTGCGAGGAGGCGTGGCCGCATTTCGAGCGCGGCGAGTCGGAGCGCTACTTCGCAGCGGTCGCGGCGGCGGCGCGCGCAGCCGCTGCCGCGGCCGACGTGGTGGTCCTCGCGCAGGGCTCAATGGGGCCGGCTGCCGAACGCCTCACGGCGATCGGCGTCCCCGTACTGGCGAGTCCGCGCCTCGGCGTCGCGGCCGCCGTCAACCTGTGGCACGCCGCTCGTCCGCGCCCCTGAGGGGCGGCGCCGGACGGGTGGCGCTCAAGCGCCGCGCGGCGCCGCCAGGGCGAAGCGGCGCGGCCGGCTGCCGCTGACCTCGGCGCGGGCGCGGGCGAGTTCGTCGCCGAGCGCGCGTGGCAGACGCACGACGCTTTCGACGATGCGGATCTCGGGGATGAGCGCCGCCAGGTCGTCCGGCGCGACGGCGGTGCCGCGCACTTCGCGCAGTTCCTGGAATGCGGCCAGAACGCGCGGCGCCATCGGTGCGACGGTCGTGCCCTGGATGGCGAGCACGCGGTGGCTGGGCGCGGCGATGGCAAGGTAAGCAGCGCCATAGGCGCCGCCGCCCAGCACACACAGCAGCGGATGCCCGGCGAGGCGCGCCGCGGTGAGGCCGCGCAGGCACTCGGCGAGGGCGCGCGGCAGGCCGGCGCGTTCCTGACGCAGGTCGCTGGCGTGGCCACGGCAGAACAGGAAGGTGACGATCGGCACGCCGGGCGCGGTGGCCACTGCCTCGGCCACGGCGGCGAGGACAGCGTGTGCGTCCGCAACGCCAATGCCGTGCGGCGACCGTTCCGGCCCGACGATGATCGCCAGGGTCCGCGTGCCGCGCAGTTCGCCCCAGGCGGCGTGCACCAGCCCAAGTCGGAGGCTCGGGGCCGTGGCGCGCCACTGGCCGCGGAAGGAATAGGCGAAGAAGTCGCGCTGGCGCGCCGCCAGCGCCGCAGCCGGGGCTTCGGGCGGATGGAGTTGCGCCAGCAGGGTGTTGGTGACGCCGACGCCGTGCGCAAGGGTTGCCGCAATGCCGCGGCGGACGAGCGGGGCGGTCAATGCTGCGAGCAGGGCCGCGCGCACGGCTGGCGCTGCGTCGTCGACGACGGCGGTGGCATGACGGGCGCGCAGGCGGGCGGTGGCGCTCATGACGGTGCGCGCCGCCTCGGCGTGCGCGGCGCCGTCCTCAAGCAGGCGAGGGCCGGTCAGGCCCCACGACGCGCCCCGCACCAGCAGCAACGCATGACCGGCGGCGGCGATCACGGCCGGGGCGCCGAAGCATCCGCGCGTGCCGCTGACGACGCTGGCGACACGCACCCCGGCGAGTGCCAGGCGCGTCAGGCGCACGCCGAGCGCCGAGGCGGCGCCGAGCGCGGCGGGCCCCTCTTGCACGCGCACGCCGCCGCTGTCCCAGGCGACGACCAGCGTCTCGCGCCGTCGCTCGGCTAGGGCCACGATCTCGCTCAGATGGCGCGCCTCGAGGAGACCGATCGTGCCGCCACGGACGCGGCCGTCGGTGAGTGCCAATAGCAACGGGCGGTCAGCCAGGCGGGCGCGGGCGGTGACGACGCTCGTCTGGGGATCGGCGGCGATGAGGTGCAGACTGCCGGGATCGGCAAGCGCGGCAGCTCGTTCGACGGCCGACAGGTCGGAGAAGTGCGGCACGGCCATGACGACTTCTCACCTAGCGCCGCCGCCTGGCCGTGTCAGCCCGCCGGGCCGCGGCGGCGCCGTGGCGGTTTCTGCGCACCGCAGCGGTGTATCACGCGTGGCCACCGGCGCGGGGTAGGTTCTCCGGCTACGATCCTCTAGGAATCGGTCTCGCCTCATGCGTGCGTCGCCTGACAGCTCTTGGACAATTCGCTCCGCCACGGCGGCGGACCTGGCTGCGATCGTGCACCTGGCCGTGGCGTTTCGCGACCACCTGGCGCAGGCGGCGCCGCGCCCGGACGAGTTTCGTGACGGATTCACCCGCCTGCTCGCCGACCAGGCGGCGGCGATCACCGTGGCGGCGCGAACGAACCAGGACGCCGCGGGCTATGTCCTGTGCCGTTATCGCTGGTCGGTCTGGAGCGGCGGCGAGGATGTCGAGATCGAGGACGTGTTCGTCGCCGCGGCGGCGCGCCGGCAGGGGCTTGGGCGACACTTGGTGGAATCGGCGCTGGCGCTTGCGCAGGCGCGCGGCTGCCGCGTCGCGGCGCTGACGACGAACGAACGAAACGCGGCGGCGCTTGCGCTCTATGCGGAACTCGGTTTCAGCGCGACGCGGCCGCGTTGGCAGGGCGGCCGCCAGCTCTGGCTCGAACGGCGTCTGGGTCCCGCATGAGCGCGGCGGATATCGCGCTCATGCATGCGTGCCTGCGCGAAGCCGAGGCGGCAGAACGGGCAGGGGAGGTGCCGGTCGGCGCGGTCGTGGTGCGCGAGGGGCGCATCGTCGGGCGGGGCCACAACCGGCCGATCGCGGCGCACGACCCGAGCGCGCACGCCGAGGTCGTCGCCTTGCGCGACGCCGGGGCGGCCCTGGCGCGCTACCGCCTGCCGGACTGCGAACTGCTGGTCACGGTCGAGCCGTGCGTCATGTGCGTCGGCGCCCTGCTGCAGGCGCGCGTCCGGCGCGTCGTATTCGGCTGCGGCGACCCGAAAGCCGGGGCTCTCGGCGGCCTGATCGATCTCGGCGCCCAGCCGGGGTTCAACCACCGCTTCGAGGTCGTCGGCGGCGTTCTCGCCGAGGAGGCCGCGGCGCTCCTGCAGGCGTTCTTCCGTCGCCGCCGGCGCGCCGGCGGCGGCTGACTTGAGCCCGCGGGTGCGCCCGGGTATAGACGGGCGTCTGGCCGTATGGAGAGGTGCGTGAGCCCGGTTGAAACGGCACGACTCGAAATCGTGTGACCCGCAAGGGTCCGTGGGTTCAAATCCCACCCTCTCCGCTCCCTACTTTCCAGCCACTGCCCGACGTAGACAGCATCCGCCCCCGGATGCGCCTTGTTGATGAAGCCCATCGCCATTTGTCATGCGTGGCGCGGGGTTAGGGAAAACGCGTAGAGCAGGGTGGAAAAGCCCCACCTATACAGTGGGGCCCTGAATAGCTACACTTCGTGCAGCTGGAGTTCCTCCAAGTTCCCCCGTCCAGCCGGCGGGTCGCCCACTGTCCGGGGCGGCCCGCCCCCCCCCTCTCATGCACCGTATTCAACTGAAATGGAGCGCGCAGCAGACCGACGCATTGAGGCGTCTCTGTTGAGGTGATGGCGGGCCGGCGCATCGCGGATCGAATTGCCGCTGGGGCGCCGCCGTCTACGAGCTGCCGCATGCGCTTCCGTCTTGCACTATTCCTGACCGGCCTGGTGGCGGCTGTCTCGCTGGCCGCGGCCGCGCCCATGCAGGCAGGCGACGTGACAGGTGGCGGGTCGATGCGCATGTTCCGCGACCCGCAGCGCGGCGGGCTCGCCGCTCCGACGGATGGGGCGCTGCGCGACGCGGCGCCGGCGGTCGAGGCTGTCACGGGCGCGGAACTGCGCGAGGAAGCGGTGCCCGGTCCGGCTGGGGGCACGAAGGTGAACCTGCGCGGTCGCATGCGGGCGGCGGTGTAGCGCCACGCCGGGGCCACCGGCGCGATGCACGAATGTGTGCAGGCGCCCGGGCAGGCGCATGAATGATGCGCGACGTTGGCAGGTGGTCGCGGCCCTGGCGCTGACCGCGGTGCTGGCGGCGACGCAGTCGGCTGGCGCGGCGATTGTGCGGGTGATCCCGCGTGACGGCCCCGGCGAGGGGTTCAACGACGCGACGCCGGTTGCGGCGGTCGGCGGCAACAGCGGCACGACACTCGGGGCGCAGCGGCGCGTGGCGTTGGAGTATGCGGCGCAGATCTGGGCCAGCCGTCTCGTCAGCCCGGTCGAGATCCGCGTCTCCGCGACGTTCGACGCGCTGGCCTGCAGCGCCGGGTCGACGACCCTCGGTGTCGCCGGGCCGGTGAGCGTCTTTCGCGATTTTTCCGGCGCACCGCGTGCCAATACCTTCTATCCGTCGGCGCTTGCCGATCGTCTGGCGGGAACGGATATGGAGCCGTCGGAGGACGACATCGACGCGACCTTCAACAGCGCCTTTGGCAGCACCTGTGCGTTTCCCGCCGGCTGGTACTACGGACTCGTTGGCGCGGCCGCGGACGGGGACTCGGATTTCGTCACGGTCGCGCTGCACGAACTGGGGCACGGACTCGGGTTCCTGGCGCTGCTGGATGTCGAGTCGGGGGCGCTTTTCGAGGGGCGAGACGACGCCTTCCTGCTCCAGTTGATCGACGCGCGCAGCGGACGAACGCTCGATGCGATGACCAACGCGCAGCGTCGCTCGGCGCTCGAGGCGACCGGGTCGCTGCGCTTCATCGGCCCGCAGGTGACGGCGTCGAGCGGCGGCGTGGTGAGCGGCGTCGACACCCTGGGTCGGGTGGAAATGTACGCGCCGGCGTTCGCGCAGAATGGCTCGACTGCAAGCCATTGGAGCAACGAAGTGGCACCGCTGGAACTGATGGCGCCGTTCTTCGAGGCGCCGCTGCACGACCCCGGCCTCGCCGTCGCGGCGTTGGGCGACCTCGGTTGGGAGTTGGCGGGCGCCCCGGGGTGCGCCGGCGACTGCGACGGCGGCGGGTCGGTGACGATAGACGAACTGGTGGTGGCGGTCCGCATCGCGCTGGGCGAGGCCGAGGTCGCCGCGTGCACCGCCGTCGACTCCGGCGGCGACGGCCGCGTGTCGATCGCCGACGTGGTAGCCGCCTTCAGTGGCGCGCTGGCCGGCTGTCGGTAACCGCGCGGCGACGGCTCGGCCGGGGCTTCGCCCTGCGGCGGGGTTCTGTCCGTCCGCGGTCCCGCTCCCCTGCCTCGATGTCAGTCCGGGAGCTTCGGGTTCGGCGGCGTGATCTCGTCCTCGTCGCGCGGTTCGGCGTCGGGGAAGGGAATCTCGTCGTGGGCGCGCGGCTGGGCATCGGGCGGGGCGATGACGTCGAGATCCTTGACGTGGCCCGAGGGTACGCCGACGCCGTCGTCCTCGTCGAGGTCGGTGTCGGCCACTTCATCCGCCGCGCCGCCCGGCAGTTCGGCTGGCGCCGTGGCGGCGAGCAGGGTGACGACGAGCGCGGTGCTCAGCGGAACGGCGAATCGACTCCAGGCGGGCATTCGGCAACCTCCAGCCGCTCTCCTACCAGAGCTTGCCGTCGCCCGCAGCCGCGATCTTGGGCGATGCGTCAGCGCGCCGGCGCCAGCGCCTCGAGACAGCGCAGGTCCGGGCCGGGGATGCCGTCGGGGCGCAGCGGTTGAATGCAGACGTGATCGGCGCCGGCGGCGTAGTGCGCGTCGATGCGGGCGCGTAAGGTCGCCTCATCGCCCCAGGCGACCAGGGAATCGACGAGGTGGTCGCTGCCGCCGTCGGCGATGTCGGCGTCGGTGAAGCCGAGCCACTTCAGGTTGTTCTGGTAGTTGGGCAGGCTCAGGTAGATGGCCAGGGTGCTGCGCGCCATGGCGCGGGCGGTACTGGCGTCGGTCTCGAGCATCACCATCTGCTCGGGCGCCAGCCAGCGGTCTGGGCCGAGTATCGCGCGCGCCCGCGTCGTGTGCTCGGGCGTCGTCAGGTACGGGTGGGCGCCGCGCGCCTGATCGCGCGCCACGCGTAGCATCGCCGGCCGCAACGCCGCCAGCATCACCGGCGCCTCGGCGGCCGGCGCGACGGCGCGATAGAGGGCGCCGTGCATGGCGGTCAGGTACTCGCGCATCGCCGTCACCGGCTTGCGGTACTCGTGGCCGCGCACGGCGCTGACCAGGTGGGCGTGCGAGACGCCGAGTCCGAGCACGAAGCGGCCGCCCGACAACTCGGCCATGGTCTGCTGGATGGCACGCATCGTCATCGGGTCGCGGGCGTAGATGTTGGCGATGCCGGTGGCGAAGCCGATGCGCTCGGTGCGCGCGGCGAGGAAGCCCAGCAGGGTGAACGGATCGCGCCCGATGGCTTCGGGCAGCCAGAGGAGCGAGTAGCCGAGCGCCTCGACCTTGCGCACGAAGGCCGCCGCCTCCTCCGCCGGCATGAGGTCGAGGAACGTCCAGACACCGAGGCGGCCGAGTTGCTGCATGCGCGATCTCCTTCTTCCGTCCCGATCCCTGCCCGGCGCGGGAGTCGGGATCAAGCCGAGGGGCCGGTGGGTCCCTGCCCGCTGGCGGCGAGAATGGCCAGCGCGCAGATCGCCGCCGCCAGGGCCAATCCGACGATCACCCCATGCGCGATCGCGGCTGGACGCAGCCGCGACTCGAGCGGCACATCGGCGACGTGCAGCACCAGGGTGGCGGCGCGCTGGTCGCCGAAACGCTGCTGCTGCGGCGAGCGCCGCATGAAGAGGTAGGCGACGAGGCCGAAGAGAATGCTGTCGAGCAGCACCCAGACGTTGCGCGTCAGGCCGCGACTGAGGGAGATCGGCAGGCCGTCCTCGCCGACGACGCGCAGCGAGAACAGGAGCTTGCCGAGCGTGGCGCCGCCGAGCGATTCGGCGACGCCGTGGTAGGTGATCATCATCAACGTGCGCGCCAGCCACATGTCGAACCCGGCGTCCGGGACACCGCGTGTGAGCATGCCCTCATCGGCTCCGAGCGCCAGCAGCAGCATCGCCGCCAGGGCGCCGCCGATGAGGCCGGTGAGCAGCATGTCGAGGGCGCGCGCGGCGGCGCGGCGGGCGAACCCGGCCGAGATCAGGGGAGCGGGCATGGCGTCGGGACGGTGTAGTGTGCGTCGGCGGGACGGTCAATGCGGCCGGCGGCGGCGGCCCGCGGCGGCGGCCGGCGGCGGCGGCCCGCGGCGGCGCATCGTGTTGACCTCGCTGACACGACAGGGCACCTTGGCGCGCGCAGTGTGGAACGGCGTGCGGATACGGAGAGGTGCCCGAGTGGCCGAAGGGGCGCGCCTGGAAAGTGCGTATACCCAAAAGGTATCGAGGGTTCGAATCCCTCCCTCTCCGCTTGCCGCGCCGCGCTGGCACGAGTACGTAAGGAGTCGCTGCGAAGATGAGCACGAGTGATAGCTAGGTCCCGCGCAAGAGAGCGTCGCGAACCCCGTCAGGTCCGGAAGGAAGCAGCGGCACCGACTCCCTCTCTGTGCCGCGGGGAAGCCTAGCTATCACTGGTGCCCATCGAGGGGCGTTCGGGAAGGGCGGGGGATGTCGTATCTCGTGTCGGCCCGCCGGTGGCGGCCGCAGACGTTCGAGGACCTGGTCGGCCAGGAACACGCGTCGCGCACCCTCGCCAACGCCATTCGCTCCGGCCGGGTCGCGCATGCCTTCCTGTTCACCGGCGTGCGCGGCGTCGGCAAGACCACCGCCGCGCGCATCCTGGCCAAGGCGCTCAACTGCGAACAGGGGCCGACGCCGACGCCGTGCAACGCCTGCACGAACTGCGTCGAGATCACCGCCGGGTCGGCGGTCGACGTGCTCGAGATCGACGGGGCCTCGAACACCGGCGTCGACGACGTGCGCGAGATCATCGAGAACGTCCGCTACCAGCCGGCCAAGAGCCGCTTCAAGATTTACATCATCGACGAAGTCCACATGCTCTCGAACAGCGCATTCAACGCGTTGCTGAAGACGCTCGAGGAGCCGCCGCCGCACGTGAAGTTCATCTTCGCCACCACCGATCCGCACAAGCTGCCGGCCACCGTGCAGTCGCGCTGTCAGCGCTACGATTTCCGCCGCATTCCGTTGCGGCAGGTGGTGGCGCGCCTGCGCCAGATCGTCGACGCCGATGCGATCGCGGTGAGCGACAAGGCCCTGTTTACGCTGGCGCGCGAGGGCGAGGGCAGCATGCGCGACGCCCAGTCGCTGCTCGACCAGGTGCTGGCCGGCGCCGATGGGCAGGTGGACGACGCGCAGCTGTTCGACACGCTCGGCCTTGCCGACCGCACGGTGTTGGCGGCCCTGGTCGATGCGATCATCGATCGCGACCCGGCCCGCGTGCTCGGCCCGCTCGACGAGGCCTATCAGCGCGGCTGCGATCTGCGGCGCTTTACGCGCGATCTGCTCGAACACATGCGCAACCTCGCCGTCGCCAAGGTCAGCGACGGCGCGCTGCTGCCGGACCTGGCCGACGAGGAGGCCGCGGCGCTGCGCACCCAGGCGGCGCGCATCTCGACGGTCGACTGCGATCGCGCCTTCCGCGTGCTCATGGCCACCGATGACGAGGTCGGGCGCGCCCCGTACCCGAAGCTGGTCCTGGAGATGGCGCTCCTGAAGTTGGCGACGCTGCCGGCGCTGCTGCCGGTGGACGACCTATTGCAGCGCCTCGGGGATCTCGAGGCGCGCCTGCGCGGCGGCGGCGCGCCGCGTGCCGCGATGGCAGCGTCCGCCGCCGCGCCGGCCCCTGCGCCACCATCGCGGGCTGCGTCCGCCGCGGCGCCGGCATTTGCGGCGCGGCCGGCGCCGTCGCCACCCGCCGCGCCGTCGGCGGAACCGGCCGGCGGCGTTGCACCCGATGCCGGTTGGGAGGAGTTCGTCTCCTATGTGCGCAGCCAGCGCCCGACGCTGGCCGACCACCTGGGCACGTGCGCGGTGCGCGGCTTCGACGCCGCCGCGGCGGTGCTGCGCGCCCCGCGCGGCTTCCGCTACGACTATCTGTCGCGACGCGACCACCAGACCGAGGTCGAGGAGTTGGCACAGCGCTTCTTCGGGCGGCCGGTACGCATCCAATTTGAGGCCGGCGATGCTGCCGCGGGGCCGGCCGCCGAGGCGCCGCGCCCAAGCGCGGCCGATCTCACGAGCGCTGCGCTGCAGAATCCGGCGGTCAAGGCGGCGGTGCAGATCCTCGGCGGCGAGGTCGCGGAGGTGCGCGAGCGACGCGCGCGTCGGCGGGAGAGCGAATGAAGATCCCGGGTATCGGCGATCTGTTTCAACAGGCGCAGGAGCTGCAGGAGCGGCTGCAGCGCGTGCAGTCGGAGGCCGGTGCACGCACGGTCGAGGGGTCCGCCGGCGGCGGCATGGTGCGGGCGACGGTGAACGGCCGGATGGAACTGCTGCGACTCTCCATCGAACCGGCGGTGCTGCAGGGCAACGACCGGGAAATGCTACAGGATCTCGTCATCGCCGCGGTCAACCAGGCGCTGCGCGCGGCGCAGCAGCAGATGGCGGATGAGATGAGCAAGCTGACGGGCGGTCTGAAGCTGCCCGGCATGGGCTGAGGCGGGTATGTCGGGCGGTGGAGGGGGGAGTCGGCCATGGGAAGCGTTCCCGCGCCGCTGGCGCGCGTAATCCGGGAATTGAGTAAGCTACCCGGGATCGGCGAGAAGACCGCGACCCGGCTGGCATTTCATCTCACCCGCACCGAGCGGCGCGACGTCGATGCGCTGGCCGGGGCGCTGACGGCACTGCGCGACGAATTGTGCACCTGCTCGCGATGCTGCGCTCTGGCCGGGGCGGATCCGTGCGAGTTGTGCTCCGACTCGCGTCGCGCCGACGACGTGCTGTGCCTGGTCGAGGAGTCGGCGGATCTCGCCGCGGTCGAGCGCGCCGGAAGCTTTTGCGGTCGCTACCACGTTCTCGGTGGGACGCTGGCGCCGTTGGACGGCGTCGGTCCCGACGACCTGCACATTGCGCCGTTGCTGCGCCGCCTTGGCGACGGCGTTGTACGCGAGGTGATCATCGCCACCAACCCGACCACCGAGGGCGAAGCGACCGCGCTGTACCTCGCCCGGCTCATCAAGCCCCTCGGCGTACGCGTGACGCGTATTGCGCATGGGATTCCGATGGGCGGCGATGTCGAGTACGCCGATCTGGCCACCCTGGGCAAGGCCCTCGAGGGCCGACGCGAGATGTAGTAATTTGCGAGGCCCGGTTGCGGTATTCGGCGACCTGTGCCAGAAACGTCTGGCTGGATTTCCGGCGCGGATCTGCGCGATGCTCGTGGCCTGACAAGGTGTCGTCACAAATGGCAAAGCGCAAAACGTTGTCATCAAGGGCATCCGTTCAACGCAAGCGGAGGAGGTGGCAGATGAAAATGACTTTGAAGAAGCTGGCGACGCTGAGCGCGCTGGCGGCACTGATGCTCGGGACCCCCGGGATGTCGGTTGCCGAGGATTACGAGTTGCAGGGCCGGTGGTACGGCGGCGTCGACGTCGGCGTCATGGAGCCGCTGAACGCGCTCGATCGCTACGTCACCACTGGTGGCGCGATTTCGCCGTTCGTCGGCTACAAGTTCTTTGACGACAAGGATTTGCAGCTCAACTTGGGCGTTGAAGGCCAGGCGCAGTTCATTGGCGGCGGCGCCGATGCCTGTAGTGGGTGCGTCCGTGGTCAGAATGACAACGATATGTTCGCGATCGGCTATCTGGCCGGTCCCCGCATGTCGCTGCCGGTCGGACCGGTAGAGATGTATGGCAAGTTCCTCGGTGGCGGCATGAGCGGCATCGCGTCCGGGCCGAGCGCCATCAGCGACACCTCCGGCGGTTTCCTGGCCGGCGGCGGTTTGAACTACAACATCAACGAGAACGTCGGCCTCGGCCTTTTCGCGAACTGGAACCGCCAGTATCAGCGCGTGCACGGCGTCGGTGATGTTCGCTTCGTGACCACCGGTCTCGAACTGCTCGTGCAGGAATCCCTGCCCGCGCCGCCGGCCCCGGTGGCGCAGGTCCCGCCGCCGCCGCCGGCGGCGCCGCCGATGAGGAAGAAGATCGTCCTGCGCGGTGTCAACTTCGACTTCGACAAGTCGCTCATCCGCCCGGTCGACGAGCCAATCCTCGAGGAGGCCTGCAAGATCCTCAAGGCCGAGCCGAATATCGATGTCTCCTGCGAGGGCCACACCGATCTTGTCGGCAGCGAAGCATACAACATGGCGCTGTCGCAGCGCCGCGCCAACGCGGTGCGCAACTGGTTCACCAGCAGCAAGTGTGGTCTGCCGGCTTCGCGCCTGACGGCGAAGGGCTTCGGCGAGTCGAACCCGGTCGAGAACACGACGGGTCGGTCGCTGCAGAATCGCCGCACCGAGCTGATCGTCACCAACTAGAAAGCGCTCGGTCGCGACGCAACATGAAGGGCGGGGCGCGCAAGCGTCCCGCCCTTTTTTTCGTTCTGAACCAAACCAGGCCCCCGGCTCCTCACCGCAGAACCGGCAGCGCATGACAGTGGTCGACGCTTCGCGAACCATCCTGCACGCCGACCTCGACGCCTTCTACGCCGCGGTCGAGGCGCGCGAGGACCCGCGCCTGCTCGGCAGGCCGGTGGTGGTGGGCGCAGATCCACGCGGCGGCGCCGGGCGAGGGGTCGTCGCCGCCGCCAACTATGCGGCGCGGGTCTTCGGCATCCATTCGGCGATGCCCATCTCCCAGGCCTGGCGGCGCTGCCCGCAGGCGGTGTACCTGCGTCCTCGGATGCGCCTGTACGCCGACGTGTCGCGACGCTTCATGGCCATCCTGGGACGCTTCACCGATCTCGTCGAGCCGCTCAGCGTCGACGAGGCCTTTCTCGATGTGACCGGCAGTCGGGCGCTCTTCGGCGATGGCGCCGCCATCGCCCGGCGTATCAAGGATGCGGTGCGAGACGGGGAGGGGATCGCCGTTTCGATCGGCGTCGCGCCGACCAAGTTCCTCGCCAAGATCGCTTCCGATCTGCGCAAGCCCGATGCCCTGGTGGTGGTACCGGCCGACGGCGTCGCCGCGTTTCTGGCCGAGCTGCCGGTGCAGCGACTGTGGGGTGCCGGGCCGCGCGCGCTGGCGCGCTTCGAGCGGCTCGGCGTGGCGACGATCGGTGCCGTTGGGCGGTTGCCGCTGGCGGCCTTGGTCGAGGCGTTCGGCGAGTCGCTGGGGGCACACTTCCATGCCCTGGCGCAGGGGCGGGACCCGCGCCCGGTGTCGCCCGGGCAACGCCGCAAGTCGATCGGCCGCGAGTCGACCTTCGATCGCGACGAGCCTGATCGCGCCGTCGTGGCGCGGACGCTGCTGTCCTTGGTCGAGGATGTGACGCGCCGCCTGCGGCGAGCCGGCGTCCTCGGCGATGTCGTGCACCTGAAGCTGCGCACCAGCGACTTCACCACTGTCTCGCGCCAGATGGCGCTGACGGTGCCGGCCGATACCAGCGACGTCATCTGGCCGGTGGCGCGCGCGCTGCTGACCAAGGCCGATGGGTCGCGACAGGCGATCCGCCTGGTCGGCGTATCGGTGTCGGTGGCCGAGGCGGAGCCGCAGCTGGCCCTGTTCGAGACGGCGGCGACGCAGCGCTCGCGGCGTGTGGCGCGCGCGGTGGACGATCTGGTGACCCGCTTCGGCGATGGGGTGGTGCGCCGGGGCGGTTCCGGGGACGCCTAGGCGGCGGCGGGCCGGTCGAGGGGGCCCCCGAGGCGAGAGCCTACCAGCGCCGCGTCTCGCCGATCTGCATCGTCCAGGCCGCGACGCCGTCGAGTGCGCGTCGGCTGGCCGCGGCTTGGAAGCGGCGGGGCGGTTCGTCGAGCGGCTCCTCGGTGAGGTCGAAGGTGCCGTAGTGCATGCCGACCGCCGTCGTCGCCTTGAGATCGACGGCCGCCTGCACCGCTTCCTCCGGGTTCATGTGCACATAGCGCATGATGGAATCGGGTTCGTAGGCTCCGATCGGCAGCGCGGCGAGGTCGATCGGACCGAGTCGCGCGGCGATGCGCGCGAAGCCGTCGAAATAGCCGGTGTCGCCGGCGTGCAGGAAGCGCCGCGTCGGGCCCTCGATGACCCAGCCGGCCCACAGGCGCGTGTCGCCGTCGGTCAGGGTGCGGCCTGAGAAGTGTTGTGCCGGGACGCAGTGGATGCGTACGCGACCGGCATCGCGGTGCTGCCACCAGTCGAGTTCTATCGCCTGCGCACCCGCCCCTTCGACCAGTTCGCCCATGCCGAGGGGGACGAAGATCGGCACGCCGCGTCGTCCCAACGCGGCCACCGCATCGAGATCCAGGTGGTCGTAGTGGTCATGCGAGATGACGACGAAATCGAGCGGCGGCAGCGCCTCGATCGGCACGCCGGGCGGCACCAGGCGGGACGGCCCGGCGAAGCCGACCGGGCTGGCGCGGTCGGCGAACATCGGGTCGGTGAGAAACGTGACGCCGTCCATGCGCACCAGGAACGTCGCGTGTCCGATCCAGGTGATGCTCGGGTTGTGCGCCATCGCCGCGCGGTCGAAGGGGATGCGCGCGGCAGCGCCGGGGCGCTCGGAGAGCGCGGTCCAGGCCTTGCGCATGAGGAAGGAAAACATCGTGCCGGCCCCCGGCTCGGGGCGCGGACCGGCGGCGTTGACGAAGCGGCCGCCGGCGCGCGGAGCGCCATCCTGTGTCGTGTCAGCGTGCGCCATGGCGATGGGTCCTCCCCACAGCGCCGTCAGCACGAGCGCCGTACATGGCGCGAGGAACGACTGAGGCCGGCGCATACTGGCATCCTGACGAGCGGAGGAGGCCTCGACAATGGGGCCGCCGCACGGCGCGTGGGCGGCCCGCCGGACTCTCACCGCGCCGCCCGTTGGTCCGGGCCGCTGGTGTCGCCCTGCACGCCGTCCGCCATGAGAACCGGCGGCAGGACGGTGGTGCCGCGTTCCCCGCCCGTCTGCTGGCTCGAATCGACGGCAGGGAAGACGGTGTCGGAGGACAGCAGGTCGCATGCGAGGGCCACTGCGCGGATCGTCCCGGCCTTGCTGGCCGGCCGGCGCGAACGGCTCGGCGAGCGCCGCCTCGATGCCCTCGATCATCATCGTGCCGCCCGCGCTCGAGAGGGACGCGAGCCAGCGCTGCAAGTTCGTCGAGATGATGCATCACCCCGTGCAGCGCTCCAGTACAGCAATCGGTTGGCGGCACGAAGGGAGAAAATGGAGCCCACCCGACGGCGGCAATATCGGTAGCATGCGGTGGGCAAAGAAATGACGCTCGCCGGCGGTTTACCCGGCAATGCCGTTGCCCGAGAAGCGGCCAGTGGGTTGCTTCCCTTTCCCGTCTGAATGTCCGGGAAAACGCAGGCCGCATCAGGCCGTTTGGCGGAGCGCACAGCGAAGCAGTGACGCGATGATGAACATGGAACCGGCCGTCGAGGGGGCGCTGATGGCGGTGCTGCTGCGCCTGCTGTTCGGCTTCGACATCAGTGTTCCCATCGCCCTACTGGCGGGGGTTGGTGGTCGCGTCATGACGGCGTGGCTCGGCCCGGACTTCGTCCCGCCCGATTGGTGGATCGCCGAGCTCGCGGTCAGCGCCGGGGTCAGCATGGCGATCATGGGCGCCGTGCAGATCGTCAGTTCTCAGCGCTGAGGCCCGGCTGGTATCGGCGCGGCGCGGCGGATACACCGGCGCGCGATGGTAGAGGGTGGCGGACGGCAGGCGGCGGCAGCCGCGCGCTTCGCTTGGCTGGCGGTGGCGCTGGGCCTGGCGGCTCTGGCGTATGCGTTTCCGCTGCCCGGCATCTCGGAGGAGGGGCGGCGGCAGACCGCGGTGATGGCGCTGGTGGCGACGCTGTGGATTGCGGAGGTGGTGCCGATCGCCGTCACCGCGCTCGTCGGCCCGGCCCTGGCCGTGCTGGTCGGCGTCGCCCCGGCCGAGAAGGCCTTCGCGGCGTTCGGCAGTCCGATCCTGCTGCTGTTCATCGGCAGCTTCCTGCTCGCTCGCCTGACGTTCAAGTACCGGCTGAACGAGCGCATCGCCTACGGGGTGCTCTCGAGCCGCGTGGTGGGCAGCGATCCGACGCGCGTCTTCGTGCTACTCGGTCTCACCACCGCGGCGATCTCGGCCTGGATGAGTAACGTCGCCGTCACGGCGATGATGCTGCCCATCGCCGAGGCGGTGCTGGTGGCCATGCTGGGCACCGCCCGGCGCGGCGGCCCGAGCCCCTTGTCGACGGCGTTCGTCCTCATCGTAACGTATTCGGCGTCGATCGGTGGGCTGTTCACGCCTGTAGGGACGCCGCCCAACCTGATCGGAATCGGCCTCATCGAACAGGCGACCGGGCACCGCATCGGCTTCGGCGAGTGGATCGTGTCGGTGCTGCCGGTGACCCTCGCCATCCTGCTCCTGATGATCGGGTACTTCGTCTGGACCTTTCGCGCCGAGCGCGCCACGCTGGTCTATGACCGCGGGGCGATGGTGGCGCGACGTGTCGCCCTCGGGGCATGGCGCCGCGCCGAGGCACGCGTCGCCGTCGCGTTGCTGTGCACTGTCGCGCTGTGGATCCTGCCGCCGTTGATCGCGCTGCTGCACGCCCCGGCCGGCGGCTGGCTGGCAGCCCGCATACCCGAGGCAGTGGTACCGCTGCTGATCGCCGGACCGCTCTTCTTCGTGTCCGAGGGCGGCGCCGGCGCCCCGCCGCTGATGACGCTCGAGGATCTGGCGGGTATCGACTGGCCGGTGGTGGTGCTGTTCGGCGGCGGCATGTGCCTGGGGCAGCTGATGATGCAGAGCGGCATGGCGACGGCGCTGGGGGCCCTGCTCGCCGCCTGGGTGCCGGCGGGCCACTCGACGAGCCTGGTCTTCATCTTCAGCCTGCTGGCCGTCGTCGTCTCCGAGACCACCTCGAATACCGCCAGCGCCAACATGGTGGTGCCGGTGGTCGCGGCGGTCAGCACCCAGGTGGGGGCGGATGCGGTCGGCCTCGGGCTGGCGGCGACCGTCGCCTGCACCTTTGGGTTCATGCTGCCGGTGTCGACGCCGACCAACGCCATGGCCTACGCCACCGGCCGCGTCACGCAGCGACAGATGATCCGCCACGGCATCGTCCTGGACGTGCTCGGCGTCGTCTTGCTGACCCTCTGGTTCGGGTGGGCGCACGCATGATCGCGACGGGCGTGGCGTCACCCCAGTCGGTGCGGGCGACGCGCGCGCGCCGCGCCCGCGGCGCCGCGTGGAGGCGGGACGTGACCGTCCCGGGTGGGATGCCGAGCGCCGTGGCGATCTGCGCCAGGCCGAAATCCTCCGCATCGCAGGGCAGGGCAGGGCGACCTCGCGTTGCCCGTTCGACGAGGCGGCGACCAGGCGCTCGAGATCACGGGTGTCGGCGCGCCGCGTTGCGGCGGCTAGGGTCTCCGCGCGTCTGTCAACCTCGACCGCAGATGGGCGCCGGCGGATGCGATGGAGCGCCAGATGCCGCACCATTTGATACCGAACGTGGTGGGGTGCGCGTGTCGCCGGCGATTTCTGCCCCGGCGCGAACGGCTCGCCGCGCGGGCCCACCGGTGGTAAGCACGTTCCGCGCGAGCGAAGGGGACATGCGAGTGGTGGCAGGCGCGAACAGGTCGGGATGCCTCTGGGGCGAAGTCGCCCGTTTCCCGGTGCGGGTCTGAGGGGGCGTCCGTGGGGGCGGAGATGCGCACTCGCGACGTCGCACGCGTCCTCGGCATCGCGCCGGGCCGCGTGCGCAGAATGGTCCACTCCGGCTGGTGTCGGCCTGGCCGCGCCGGGCGGCAGTTCCGCTTTGCGTTTCAGGACGTAGTCCTGCTGCGCACCGGACTCGGCCTGGTCACGGCGGCGGTGCCGGCGCGCCGCATCAAGGGAGCCCTACGCGAGTTGCTCCGACAGCTGCCCGGCGATCGACCGCTCTCGGGCCTGCGTATCGTCGCCGCGGACGGCCGGGTGGTGGTGCGGCAGGGCGACCGCCTGTGGCAACCGGAGAGCGGCCAACTGCAGTTCGCCTTCACGGTCGCGGACCTGGCGCGGCGCGCCGCTCCGCCGCGCAGCCTGCCCGGGCTCCCGCGCGCCGAGCCGACGCTGTCGGCGAATGACTGGTTCGAGCGCGGCCTGCAGCTCGAAGACGACGACCCGGTCGCGGCGCGAGAAGCATATGAACAGGCGCTGACCATCGATGTCGGCTACGCCGACGCGTGGGTCAATCTCGGGCGCCTGTCGCACGAGGCCGACGATCCGGCCACCGCGGCGCGCTGCTATCACGAGGCCCTGGCGCGCGACGATGGCGATCCGGTGACGCACTACAACTTGGCGCTGGCATGCGAGGACCTCGACCACGCCGCGCAGGCCGTCGCGCACTACGAGCGCGCCGTGACGCTCAACCCGCGCTTTGCCGACGCACACTACAATCTGTCCCAGTTGCTGTCGCGCCTCGGTCGCCGCGCCGCGGCGTTGCAGCACATGGTGCGCTACCGCCAGCTGCAGAAGCGCCGCTGAGCGGCGGGGCGGCGGCAGACGGGCGCCGCCTCAGCGCTGCACATACTCCGCCACGAAGTAGGGAAACGTCTGGCCGATGAAGCGGGAAATGTCATCGCGCACGATCCGTTCGCCGTCCGGCGAGCCGAACAGGGGTTGGGTCGGATCGAGGGTGATCTCGGCGAAGCCGTCCCACTCCGGAGCGTCCGGCGTCAGCGTTACATCGACGATGTCGGTCACGTAGCGCGTCATGTGCGGGTGGTGGATCAGGGCCAGCGGGACATGCACGGTCTGCCAGTGCTCGACGAACTGTGCATGCGTCAGCTCGGGCCGGCGGCGCAGCGGGCAAATCATCTTGACTCCGGCGGCGCGCGCGCCGCGCGGCCGCTCGACGACTGACTTCTGCACCACTTCGGTGGTGGCGTACGCCAGCGCCCCAGCCAGGAACCCGGCCACGTCGCCGGCGACGATTCGTTCGCCTTCGGGCGAGTCGTAAAGGCGCGCGCGGAAGTCGGCGATGCTGTCGAAGCTGAGCTCGCCGATGCTGTCCAGCGCCGCCGCGCCGTCCGGCCCGCGCTCGACGACGTTGACCGTATACTGGCGCAGCGTCGGATGGTGGCGCAGGGCGATCGGCACATGCCCCTGGAGCAGCCGTGCGACGTACTCCTCGTGCGTGATGTCGGAGCGCCGGTGGCACAGGAAGATCAGCTTGACCATACGGTCGAAGTGCCGAGGCAGCCCCGGCGTCGTCAAGTGATCGACGGCGGCGGCGTCAGCGCAGCGCCAGTCGCCATGCCAGACCGACGGCCCCCGCCGCGGCGCCGGCGAGGACATACTGCCATTGGCGCCTTAAGGGCTCGGGCACCAGGGCCGCCGTGGCGGCGCCGAGGCCAACGCCGACGCCGAACCCGAACAGATGAGCGAGGACATCGCTGCGCTCGGACGAGCCGAGCAGGCCGAGCAGGGCAATGCCGGCGCCGAGTGGCGCCCAGGCACGCCACGCTGACACGTCGGCGCCGCGCCGCCGCTGCATGACGCGCACCGCCGCCAGGCCGCCGATGACGCCGAAGATGGCGGTGGAGGCGCCAATGGCGCTGTGCGGAGCGCCGCGCAGCGCGGTGTTGAGCAGATTGCCACCGGCCCCGGAGAGCAATGCCAGCCACAGCCCGACGCCGGGGCCGACGAGCGCGCAAAGGGCGGTACCGAAGAGCAACAGGGTGATGGTGTTGCCGAGGACGTGCGGAAAATCCGCGTGCAGCGTCAGGGCCGTGATGGCGCGCCACCATTCCCCGGCGTCGATTCGCGCGGCGTTGGCCGCGCCCGCGTCGAACCAGGGGTGACCGCCGGCCCGCGGGCCGGTAATGACGAAAAGCCCGCAGATGAGGACCGCGGCGGCGACGGCGCCGAAGCTGCGGCCATACTCGGCTGGCAGTACGGGCGCCGCGCGGGGACGGTTCTCGTCGTCGTAGGTGCCCAGCGTCGCGATGGCGTGCGCCGCGTCCTGCGGTTCGACCACGACCAGATAGCCGTGCTGCGGACTCCAGTCGATGCGCGAGGCGATGCCGATCGCCGCCAACGCCAGAGCCCAGTCGTCAGCGCGTGTGCGCTCTGCGGCGACGCGCACCACCTGTGGCAGGGGCTCGCTCACGCCAGCATTACCGCCAGGATGCCGGTGACGAAGATTCCGTCGAAGGTGCCTGCGCCGCCGATGGACACCTGCGGTCCACCCAGCCTGCGCAGCAGCGCCAGGTTGGTCAGATCGGCGCCAATCAGCGTGCCCAGGGTGCCGGCGACATAGGCCACGGCTGGGGCGCTGGACGGGGCCAGGAGCAGCGCCGCGCCGGCGGCGACCAGCGGCGGGACGACGATGGGTACGGTGATGCCGACCTGCGCCACCGGGCGGGCGAGGCGATGCACGACCATTGCCACCAGGGCGATGGCGAGCAGCGACTGCCACACGGCGGCACCCTGCCACAGCAGGTAGGCCGACAGGGCGGTCGGAATGACGGCTCCGCCGAGGTTCACGGACAGCTGCGGCGCCTCATCGCGCCGACGCGTCAGCGGTACGTTGACACCGCTGCCGAGAAGCGACGCGGCGAGGAGTGAGATCAGGTAGCGCGATTCGACGCCGACGCGCTCGAAGGCGTAGTCGATGACGTCGAGCTCGATCAGGGCAACGGTGAGGCCGAGCAGCAGCGCCAAGAGCGCGACGACCGGCGACCGCCTCGGGGAATGCAGCGGCATGCGCGCCAGTTGTAGCAGGACGATCGGCGCGCTACGACGCCGACGCCGGGAACCACGCATGCACACGTTGATCATGGGAACCGGCTCTGTCGGCGCCTACTTCGGAGGCCGCCTCGCGCGCGCCGGCGCCGCGGTGACGTTCGTCGCGCGCGGCGCGACGCTGACGGCGTTGCAGCGCGACGGCCTGCGCATGGTCGCGGGTGCGGACTCCGTGACCGTCCGGCCGGTGCGCGCCGTGGCGACCCCTGGCGAGGCGGGCCGGTGCGACCTGGTGCTGGTATGCGTCAAGTCTTACGACACCGCCGATGCCGCCGCGGCGCTGCGCCCGGTGGTCGGTCCCGACAGCATCGTCGTGTCCTTGCAGAACGGCATCGAGAACGAGGCCGTCCTGGCAGCGGTCATGGGCTTGCCGCCGCTGCTCGGCGGCCTGACGCATATCGGCGCCGAACTCGTCGCGCCGGGGGTCGTGCGGCACGAGTCCGGCGGCCGCATCATCTTTGGCGAGTTCGATGGAAGCCGCACGCCGCGCGTCGAGCGCCTGGCGACGCTGTTCCGCGAGGCTGGTGTGGATCACCGCGTCTCGGCGAACATCCACGTCATGCTGTGGGACAAGTTGGCCTGGAACGCGGCGTTCAACGCCGTGACGGCGCTCAGCGGACGCACGGTCGGGCAGGTCCTGGGGGATGCCGACGGGCGGGCGCTGGTGCGCGCGGCGCTGCTCGAAGTCATCGCCGTCGGGCGCGCCGCCGGGGTCGCCCTCGACGCCACGCGGGTCGACGCGATCCTGGCGCGCAGCGCCGGCGAACTCGGCCCGTTGCGCACGTCGATGCTGCAGGATCGCGAGCGCGGTCGCCGCCTGGAGTGTGACGGCTTGCAGGGGGCCGTGCTGCGTTCGGCGGAGGGCACCGGCGTCGAGGCGCCGATCACCCGGGTGCTGCACGCGCTGTTGGCCCTTGCAGGCGCGACGCCGACGCGGCGCTGACGGCGTGCGGGAGGACAGCGACGGCGAGGAGCGCCGCCGCCCAGGCAGACCCGGTGAGCCAGACCTGCGCAACGGTGTAGGAGCCATAGGCGTCGTAGAGCGCCGCAACGAAGAGCGGGGCACCGGCCGCGGCGACGTCGTAGACGATCTTGTACGCTGCGAGCACCGCACCGAGGTGGGCACGGCCGAAGTAGTGAACGGCGAGGATGGGAATCGACGGCAGCAGGCCGCCGTAGCCGGTGCCGAAAAGGAGCAGTGACGGCAGCAACAGGCCGGGGTGTACCGGCACGAGGAACAGCAGGGGATAGCCGCCGGCGATCAGCAGGACCTGCAGGACCAGCAGGTTGCGACGGTCGTAGCGGTCGGCGAGCCAGCCGAAGGCGAGGCGGGCGCAGGCGGAGACGAGGAAGAAGAAGCTCGTGTAGTCGGCGGCGGCGACGGGCGCGTAGCCGAGCTCTTTGAGGAAGACGAGGATGTGCTTGTTGTACGCGTAGCAGGGCATGCCCCCGAGGAAGATCACCGCGGCGAAGATCCAGAAGGCCGGCAAGCGGACCGCGGCGGTGAGCGCCAGGCCGGTTGCGGCCACGACGACTCCGTCGGCGCCGCGCACGACGCCGTACGGCTGCAGGCCGAGCTCTTCGGGGCGACTGCGCACGACCAGCAGGACCACCAGCATGGGCGGCGCCGTCGCCAGCACCGCCATCAGCGCGAAGGCGGTGCGCCAGCCGAGGGCCTCGATGACGCGGGTGATCAGCGCCGGGGCCATGGCGGCGCCGAGGGCGGTGGCGGCGAGGATGATGCCGTTCACCAGTCCGACGCGGGCGTGGAACCAGCGCGACACCAGCACCTGGTTGGGTAGGATGGTGACGCCCGACATGCCGAGTCCGAGCAGCAACGACGAGGCGACGTAGTCGAACGGCGTCCGTACGTGCGAGAACCAGTACAGTGCTACGCCCTGGACGACGATGCCGGCGGCGAAGAGCCAGCGGATGGGATAGCGGTCGATGATCCATCCGGTCAGCGGACTCATCAGGCCGACGGTGAGAATAATCAGCGACGTCGGCAGGAAGACCGTGCGGCGCGACCAGTCGGGGAAGGTATCGATGATGTAGGGGTAGACGGTGGTGATGGCGAAGATGCCGAAGCCGATCCCGAACAGTTCGATGACGACGCAGGCGGCGAGTACGCGCCACGCGTAGTGGGCCTCGCTCAGTCGCATGCCGCCTGCACGTGCGACACGAGGGCTTGCAGTAGCACCTCGTTCGCTGCGTAAACGACGCTGGTGCGGCCGTCGACCAGGCGTCGCGCCGCCAGCGGGGCGCCCGCGAAATCGACCGCACAGCCACCGGCGCCGACCACCAGCGGCACGGCGGGGACCAGATTGGCGAGGTTCTCGTTGACCACCACGAAGCCGCCGCCCTGCGACTCGACCCATGGGCGGTGCTGGCGCCAGCCGAACAGGAGGCGCAGCAGGGCGCTGAGATTGCCGTACTGGCGCCAGACGTCGAAGGCGCCGCCGGCGTGACGATTGAGGAAGCGGCGGTACAGGTCGACGACCAGCGCTTCGTCCCCGACCGCGGCGCTGCGACGGTCAAAGGCTTGGAAGCCGTCGAGGTAGACGATCGCCTGCGACAGGGTCGTCTGCGTCGACGTGTAGACCCGCGGGGCTCGCCGTAGAGCGGCGCGTACCGCCGGCCGATCTGAACAGTCGCGGCTGACCAGGGCGCCATCCTCGGGCAGGGTGACGACCTCGTGCGGGTAGACGGGGACGCGTGGCGGGTTGCCGTCGACCACGACGGCGACGACGAAGGCCGCCAGCGTCAGCATCTCGAGCGGCGCTGCGGTTGGCGCGGTGCAGGCGAAGGCGACGCCCCAGCCGCCGTCGTTGGCGAGGCGCACGGCGCTGCCGTCGGCGGCGTTGCCGAGGCCGCCGACCTTGATGGTGCCGTCGACGGCGTCGAGCATGGCGTAGATGATCTCGGGGCGCGTCGCACGGCCGAGCGGCAGGGTTGTCCCGCGTTCCGCGTCGGTGATGACGGCGATCCGGCAGCCGATGGCGTCGGCGAGCCGCTCGAGATGGGCGAGTCCGACCCGCTCGGCGACGCCGTCCACGGCCAGGACGATTTGGCCGCCCGGCTTCAGGGCCGCTGGGGCGGCAGCGCCGCGCTGAGCCGGCGGCATGGCATGCACGGCAGCCCGCACCGCCCGGCCAGCGCTCAGCGCCGCCAGGGCGATCGACTCGAGTAGCGGATCGGCAGCCATGGCGGTGCTGCATACGCCCGCCGCCCGCGCAGCGCCATGGCCGCGCGCGTGGCCGGTGGTGACTGAAAAGCGTTGACACGACAGGGGCAGGCACGGCTGTATTGGGCGCATGCGGGTGCGCGATGTCCTGATGTCCTGCCTCGGGGTCCTGGGGGCCGCGCCACTCTGGGCGGCGACGATCACCGTGCCCGACGACGCCGCGTCCATTCAGGCGGGGCTGAATCTGGCCCAGGCCGGCGACACGGTGCAGGTGCGCCAGGGCGGTGCGCCCTACGCGGAAAAGGTCACCTTCCCGGGCAGCGGCGACGCGGTGAACGGCTTTATCACCCTGCGTGCCGTCAGCGGCGACAGTCCGGTCATCGACGGCACGGGCGTCCCGGGCGAGAATCTGGTGCTGATCGAGAACCGCAGCTACGTGAAGGTGATCGGATTCGAGTTGCGCAACAATCTCGGCGTCAACGACGGTTCCGGCGTGCGCGTGCTCGGCGCAGGCTCGCACATCGAGATCCGCGACAATCGCATCCATGACATCCGCGGCCACGATGCGATGGGCATCACCGTGTACGGCACGGCGGCGACACCGATCAGCGACCTCGTCATCGACGGCAACGAGATATACGAGTGTGATCCGTACCGGAGCGAGGCGCTGACGCTGAATGGCAACGTCACCGACTTCGCGGTCACCAACAATCTGGTGCGTGACGTCAACAACATCGGTATCGACTTCATCGGCGGCGAGACCGATATCCAGCCCGATCCGACCAAGGTCGCGCGCAACGGCGTGTGCCGAGACAACGTCGTGCTGCGCGCCAACGAGCAGGGCGGCGGCTTTGCCGCCGGGATCTATGTCGACGGGGGCCGCAACATCGTCATCGAGCGCAACGTCGTGTCGGGGTCGGACCTCGGCATCGAGATCGGCGCCGAGAACCCCGGCACCGTCACCACCGGCATCGTCGTCCGCGACAACGTCGTCTACGGCAACGACAAGGTCGGGCTCGTCTTCGGTGGCTTCTCCGCCGGCGTCGGTCGCGTCCGTGACAGCGCCTTCCTCAACAACACGCTGTGGCATAATGACACGCAGGGGGTCGGCTTCGGCGAGCTGTGGATCCAGTTCGCCGAGGACAACGTCGTGCGCAACAATCTCCTCGTCGCGACCGCCCAGAGCCTGCTGGTGTTTTCCGAGTCGGGCAACGTGAACAACACCCTCGATCACAACCTGCTCTTCGCGCCCGCCGGCGCCGCCGGGGCGCAGTTCGTCTGGCAGGGGACGGCTTACGGAGGCTTCGCCGCCTACCGTGCCGGTAGCGGCCAGGACGCGATGTCGGTGTTCGCCGACCCCCTGCTGGTCGATCCAGCCGGCGGCGACTTCCATCTGCGCGCGGGATCACCGGCGGTCGATGCCGGTGATCCCGCCTTCGTGGCGGCGAGCGGAGAGACCGACCTTGACGGCGCGCCGCGCGTCAGCGGTACGCGCGTCGACATCGGCGCCGACGAGCTCACCTGCGGCAATGCGGTGCTGGAGGCGGGTGAGGCGTGCGACGACGGCAATCCGGTCGAGGGCGACGGCTGCGACAGCAACTGCACCGTCACCGGGTGCGGCAACCGCATCGTCACCGGCGCTGAGCAGTGCGACGACGGCGGCACGGCCGGAGGCGACTGCTGCTCTGGCGCCTGCCAGTTCGAGGCGGGCGGCAGCCTCTGCGACGATGCCGACGCCTGCACCAATGCCGACGCCTGCGACGGTGCGGGCGCCTGCGTCGGCTTGGCGGCGCCACAGCCGCTGTGCACCGGGGCCGCCAGCGGCCAGGCGTCTCTGGTGCTCAAGGACGCGACCAACGACGGCGGCGACACGCTGGTGTGGAAGCTGCGCAAGGGCGGAGCGACGAGCCCGGTTGCACTCGGCGACCCGCGCGCCACCGACGGCTACACCCTCTGTCTCTATGACGCGGCGGCGCTGCCGCAGCCGCGCCTGGCGGCGGCGCTGCCGTCGGGAAGCGACTGGCGCGCCAGCGGCGCCGGGTTCGCCTACCGCTCGGCGTCGCGCGCGCCGGATGGCATCGCCAGCGCAAAGCTCGCGCCGGGCGCCGCCAGCCAGACCAAGCTGCTGGTGAAGGGCAAGGGGGGGCTACTCGATCTGCCGCCGCTGGCCGGATTGACGCCGCCGCTGACCGTGCAGCTGCGCGGCCCCGCCGGCGGCTGCTGGGGGGCCGCGTACTCGACCCCGACTGCCGCGACCGCGACGCTCTTCAAGGCGCGCAGCGACTGATGCCAGGGCAGGGTCTCGTCGCTGGCGTCGAGTCCTGGGGGCGCGTGCGGCCTCACCTGCTGACATCCGCCATGCGCCGCGAGAAGTCCCAACTGCGGACGCGGTGCGGCTCGATCCGGATCGCCATTTCGTCGCCGGCCCGGGACAGGAGCCACGTGGCGAAGGCGGAGTCGTCGCTGCCCAGATAGCGGTCGATCAACCCGCGCAGCACCGCGTCTCCGGCGGCCGGCTCGAGATGCGCACGGCCCTGGCCGCGCACGCCCCGGTAGGGCGGGTCATTGGTGGCGACCTCGAACGAACAGCGCGGTTCGGCGCGGAGGTAGCCGACGACCTTGGCGCTCGCCTGCGTCGCGCACCAGAGCATGCCGTCGCGGTAGAGGAACCAGTGCGAGACCACCAGCGGCCAACCGGATGCTGTCAGGCAGCCGAGCCGCAGGGGAATGGCCTGCTCCGTCAGGAAGCGCGCCGCGCGCGCCGCCGACCACGGTCCAGACAACGTTGCGGTGTTCATCGATCGCCTCTCCTCACTGCGCCATGGCACGCGCCAGGAGCCATAGCACGAGCGCGCCGCGTGCCGTCCAGGCGACGGTGCGGACCCAGTTGCCGGCGACGAGAGCGCGGATCGCGTCGGGTGCGAGGCCGGCGGCGAGCAGGCTGTGGTTCGGCACCTGCAGGAGCGCGGTGGACAGCCAGATGACGCCGACCAGCCCCAGGCCGCACCAGGCGGCCGCGGCGGGAACGACGCTGGGGCGAGCGACGACCAGGAGCGCGGCGGTGATCGCCTCGAGCAGCATGGGCGGCCCGACGACGACGGTGGTGAGACGGGAGTGCGCGGCGTGGAAGCCGATGAATCCGTCCCGGCCGACACCCGCGAACAGCGGATAGTGGACGACTTGGACGAACCAGATCAGGCCGAGCATGAATAGCGTCGCGGCGGCGTTGGCGAGCAGGATGAGCATCAGAGGCGCCCTCCCCGGCGCCGGCGCGGGGCAGGCGGGGAGTGCGTGCCAGGTGTGGCGGCGGCCCTATCACCCACGCGGCGCGAAGAGATGGTGCGAGACACCCCATTCACGACCGCCGCGGTAGCCAAAGAGCTCGGCGCAGGCGAGAAAGAACAGGCGCCAGCGGACGAACCAACGCCAGGCAGCGTCATCGCCGTAGATGCCGGCGAAGATGCGCAGCACGGCGTCGCGGCGCGCGTCGAGGTTGCGCAGCCAGGCATTGCTGGTGCGCGCGTAATGACGGCCGTCGAGCCACCAGTGGTCCTCGAGCAGCAGGTCGCGCTGGAAGTGAGCCAGCAACTCGTGTGACGGCATCAGGCCGCCGGTGAAGAAGTGCCGCCCCATCCAGTCGTCGGCGCCGCCGGTCTCGAACGGATAGGCGTAGGCCCGATGGGTAAAGATGTGCACGAACAGGCGGCCCTCCGGTTGCAACCACGCGGCCACGTTGCCCAGCAGACGCTCGTAGTTGCGCATGTGCTCGAACATCTCCACCGAGAGGACGCGGTCGAAGCGACCGTCGGGCGCGAAGTCGTTCATGTCCGCGGTTTCGACCTCGACGCCGCTCAGGGCGCGGGCGCGCAGCTCGGCGCGGATGAACTCGGCCTGCGGCCGCGAGTTCGACACCGCCAGGACGCGGCAGCGCGGGTAGCGCTCGGCGATCCATAGCGACAGCGAGCCCCAACCGCAGCCCAGATCGAGGACGCGCATGCCGTCGTGCAGTTGGGCGCGGCGACAGGTGAGATCCAGCATGGCCTCTTCGGCCTCGTCGAGATCGCGCACGCCGGGCGGGTAGAAGGCGCTGCTGTACTTGCGGCGCTTGCCGAGCACGAGCTGGAAGAACGACGGCGGCAGCTCGTAGTGCTGTTGGTTGGCGAGGTCGACATGCAGGGCGATCGGGCTGCGCCGCAGTAGGTGGAGCAGGTCGCGCTGCGCGTCGGCGGTGGCGCGGCGCGATTCCTCGCGCACGCGGTGGGCGCAGAAGCGGCGGATGGCGGCGCGCAGGATGGGGTCGGGCACACGGCCCGATTCCCCCAAGGCGATCGCGGCCCCGAGCAGGCGATCGGTGAAGCCGGTCGGCTTCGGCGGCGGATCGAGGATGGTCGTCACGACGCCACCTGGCAGCGGGCGCCGGGCGTCGATCCATCGGTCGCGAAAATCGCCGCCGTGGCCTCGCGCCGGAACGCGAAGATCCCCTCGACATCGCGCGCCACCAGTCGACCGGCGACGAGATGGCCCAGGGCGCCGAGGGGGACTCGATAGCGGACCCGGTCGCGTACCAGGGTCCCGTCGCCGCTCGGGGTGAAGGTGTGCGTGTGGTGCCACAGTCGGTACGGACCGCGCAGCTGGCGGTCGACGAAGGTGTGCGGCGGCCGCCACGACTCGATCACCGTGCGCCAGCGCACCGGCAGGCCGCGCAGGCGCAGGCGGTAGTCGATCAGCGTGCCGTCGCCGATCGTCGGCGTCGAGCTGCGCAGCACGCGGAAACGCAGAAACGGCGGCGTGATGCGCTCGAGGTTGCCGGCGTCGGCGTAAAAGGGGAAGACCACCGCGAGCGGTTGCGGCACCCATTGCTCGACGTCGACCACCTCGCTGAGGTCGGTGCAGAGGTCCCGCAGGGCGGCGTCGAGCTCGGGGAAGCGCCAGGTCAGTCCGAGGCGCCGCGCCGACGCCGGTTCGACCCGTTGGCTGGCGAGCAGCAGCGAGGCCATCGCACCAAGCAACAGGCGCAACGTGGCTGCCGGTAGCGGCAGGCGGGCTGGGCGCCCGAGCGCGCGACCGAGGCTGCGGGCGAACTCCGCGTTGGTGGCCGGGTGTGGGGCGACCGCGTTGTAGACGCCCGCCATGTCGGCGCGGGTGGCCGCCGCGAACAGTAACTCGACCATGTCGTCGATGTGGATCCAACTCATCCACTGCCGACCGGAGCCCGCCCGACCGCCGAGCCCGAGGCGAAACGCGGGCAGCAACGCGCGCAGCGCGCCGCCCTGGGCGCTGAGGACGATGCCGATGCGCAGGATCACCGTGCGCACGCCCAGAACGGCGGCGTCGCATGCCGCCGCCTCCCAGTCGCGGCAGACGTCGGCGAGGAAACCGTCTCCCGGCGACGAAGTCTCGTCGAGGTGCTCGTCGCCACGGTCGCCGTACGCGCCGATACCGGACGCGCTGACCAGGGCACGCGGCCGGTGGCGGGCGGGCAGGGCGTTCATCGCCGCCACCAGCGCCCGGCCGCTGGCGACGCGCGAGTCGGCGATAGCCTGGCGCCGCGCCGCGGTCCAGCGGCCGCTGGCGACATGCTCGCCGGCGAGATGGATCACCGCGTCCGCGTCGCTGAGCCGCCGCGGATCGACTGGCGCCCCCGGTGTCCACGTCTCGATGTGTGCCCGCGCCGGTAAACGCCGTGCCGCCGCGTCAACGTCCCGGCTCCAAGCGACGACCTCGTGCCCGGCCTCGAGGAGGCGGCGCACCAACGGGCGGCCGAGCAGTCCGCTGGCGCCGGTGACGATGAACTTCATGTCGCGGTCCTGCCCGCACGTGCGCCGCGGCCAGTTGCCGTGCGAGACGGTGGCGGGTTCACGTAGCGGGCGCAGAGGTCCCACAGCGCTTGTCGGTCGGCGGTCGCCTCGCGCGTGAAGGGCAACAGATGGGTTGGCTGCGGGACGCGGTCGAACCAGAAGGCGCCGTTGTGGGCGGCGACACGCGCACTGAGCGCCAACCAGACCACCGTGTCGGCGCCTTGCTCCGGGCTGCGCAGGCGCGATGCCATCCAACGATGGAAGCGCGGTAGCGACGTGCGTACGGCCGGCGTATCCGCCCAACCGGGGTGCATCGCGTGCACCGTCATGGGCGTGCCGGCGGCGCGCGCCGCGAGGAGCTCGGCGAGCACCACCTGCATGCGCTTGGTCTGCGCATAAGCGGCGACGCCATCGAAGCGCCGCCGCGTCCAGTCCAGGTCGTCGAGGTCGAGGCGCTGTGCGTACATGCCTCCGGAGGAGACGAAGATCACTCGCGCCGCCGCACTGGCAGCGAGCCGGGCCCAGAGCAGCTGCGTCAGGACGAACGGTCCAATGACGTTGGTTGCCAGTGTGCTTTCAATCCCGGTGCTGTTCACCTGGCGCGCGTCGGGCAGGACCCCGGCATTGTGGATCAGCACATCGACAGGAGTCGGGCCCCAGCCGTCAGCGAAGCGCCGCAGCGAGGCGAGGTCGGAGACGTCGACCTGCGCGAGCTCGAGCGCATCGCTGCCCGTGCGCAGTCGTAGCTCGCGCAGCGCCCGTCGGCCGCGCCCCGCGTCACGGCACAGCAGCCACACCGAGGCGCCGCGCCGCGCCAGCGCCTCGGCGGTGGCGAAGCCGATGCCCGAGTTGGCACCGGTGACCAGACAGACCCGCCCCCGAGCATCGACGTCGAGGTCGTCCTGACGGAACATCCGCTGGTGGCGCTCGTACCCGCTTCGATCGAAGGAGAAGACGATCGATCGGTCGAGAACCTCTGTACGGATGCTGTCGAGCACCGCGGGAATTCCCTTGAAGACGCGGTTCAAAGCAACCGTGGCTGACAATTCGCTCTCCTGACGAGACCGGACGATATGAACGACCCGAGGCCTCCGAGTGAAATTACCTGGAATGGAGAAACACGCAAGAGCCTTGACGGAACTTGACATTCAAAACGTTCGGAGATACAAAGGTCGCATGTTTCAACAGGCGTACGGCCTGAGAGGCCGCAATGGATGAGCGCCCCACGCACGAGGCGTTGCCGTTGCGCACGGTTTCGCGGCTGACCGGGCTTTCTCCGGACATCATTCGCGCCTGGGAGAAGCGGTACAGCGTCGTCGCGCCGACGCGTGGGGCGCGCGGGGCGCGCCTTTACAGCGCTGCTGATGTTGCCCACCTGTCTCTGCTGGGTCGGGTGGTCGGGGGCGGGCGAGCCATAGGCGACGTCGCCCGCCTCGATCGGCGCACGCTCGAAGCCCTGGCCCGCACGGCGATCCCCACAATGGCGGCGGACCCGACTGCCGCGCCGATCGCGGACGAGCCCGGCGAGGTGGTCAGAAGAGCACTGGCGGTGCTCGCTCGCTTCGATGCCGCCGCCCTGGACCGCTGTCTCGGCGACGCTTTGGCGGCGCGCGGCGCGTGCGAGTTCGTGCGGCAGATCGCGGAGCCCCTGGTCGTCGAGATCGCTCGCGGCTCGGCGGCTCGGGACCTCTGCGCTATCGACGAGCGCCTACTCGCCGGCAGTCTGCGCAACCTCTTGGCTGGGCTCCTGCGCTCGCGCGCCGCCGTGGGTCAGCCCCTGGTCCTGCTCGCAGCTCCGGCTGGCGAGCGACACGAGCTGTCCTTGTTGCTTGCGGCGCTGCTGGTTGCCGATGCCGGGCTCGCCCTCTGCTACATGGGTTCGGATCTGCCGGCTCAGGGAGTCGCTGCAGCGGCGCGGCGCGCCGGCGCCTCCGTCGTCGGCCTCGCCCTGGCGGATGATGACAATCAACGCGCTGCTGCCGCCGAGGTGCGGCGCATCGAACGCGGCCTGCCGCCCGCGGTGGAACTGTGGCTCGGCGGGCGTGCGGCCGCCGCCGTGGCGGCGCACATGGGTGCCTGCCGCGCACTGGTACTCGATCCCATTACGTCAATTGACGCGGAATTGGCTCGCGTGCGCGCGCTCAGCGCGGCGCGGGCGTGACCTCCCGGAGCGCGATGCTCCCTCAACCGAAGGAGATGCACATGGAAGCCGTCGCACAGACCGAATCGGGTGTCGCCAAGAGCAGCGGTGAGAGCCCACGCGCCACGTTCGCGACGCACGGACTGACGGTGATCGACGATTTGATGGCCGGCGGCGAGATGATGCCGGCGCAGTTGCCGTCGGCGAGTCATTGGACGCCCGCGAAGAAGCTCGCGGCGGCGGTATTGGCCTCGGCCCTAGTCGAGGTTCGCGACCACCACGGCAACCCGGCGCACCGGCGGCGCGTCGCCGAAGCGCTCGAATGGGTGCAGTCCGACGACGCTGAGTGGCCCTACTCGTTCGTCCGCCTCTGCGAGCTCTTCGATCTCGAAACCTCCTGGGTGCGTGGCGTCGTCGTCGGCTGGGTCGGCACCCCACGCGACGAACGGAAGCCGATCAGTTTCCTCTACCGTCAGGCAGCCTGAGCACGCGTCAGGCCGCCTGAGCACGTCGTCGGCGGGCCGGATTTCGGGGGGCAATCCGGCCCGCGCGTCATTGCGTATCGAGGCGTGACGCGCGCCGCGCTGCAGCGGTGCGACAGCAGGAGTTCCGAGGCATGCTCTCCGACCGCTTCATTCCGAGTCCCACGGTCTCTGGCGCGACGCTCGCAGACCGTGCCGCCGCCGCGGCGGTGTTCCGACACTTGTCCCGCTGGCACGCCGGTGCGCTGACGGTCGAACTCCCGGACGGCCGCGTCAGGGAACTCGGGCGCGGCGGCGGTGCCCGCCTCCATTTGACGGTGACGCGCTGGCGGTTCTTCCGTCGCGTGCTGCTCGGCGGCGACATCGGCGTCGGCGAGGCCTACATGGACGGCGACTGGCGGTGCGATGATCTGGTCGGTCTGTGCCGCGCCTTCCTGGCCGATCAATCGGTGGTTGCCCAGCGTTCGCCGTGGGCGCTGCCCACCCGCCTGGCCCACGCCGTGCGGCGCGTCTGGCAAGCCAACACGCTGCGCGGCAGCCGCCGCAACATTCGCCACCACTACGATCTCAGCAACGACCTGTTCGCACTGTTTCTCGACGAATCGATGACCTACAGCGCCGCGGTGTTCTCCGACCCCCAGACGTCCCTGGAGGCGGCCCAGTACGAGAAGCTCGACGGCATCTGTCGCGCCCTGGCGTTGCAGCCCGACCAGCACGTCCTCGAGATCGGCGGCGGCTGGGGCTCCTTTGCCATGCACGCGGCGCGCGTCCGCGGCGCGCGGGTAACTTCCCTGACCCTGTCGCAGGACCAGCTGCGATTGGCGCGGCAGCGCGTCGCCGCGGCCGGGTTGGAGGGGCGCGTCGACATCCGCCTCTGCGACTACCGTCATGTGGACGGGTGCTTCGACCATGTCGTGTCGATCGAGATGTTCGAGGCCGTCGGGCTCGAGTACTACGACGCCTTCTTCGGCGCCTGCGAACGCATGCTGGCGCCGCATGGGCGCATGTTTCTGCAGTCGATTGCCATCCCCGATCAGCGCTTCGACAGCTACCGGCGCGACTACGACTGGCTGCGCAAGTACATCTTCCCCGGCAGCCTGCTGGCCTCGCTGCACGAAATCACCGCCTCGCTGAAGCGGGTCACGCACCTGCGCGTCGAGGGGCTGCGCGACATCGGTCCCGACTACGCCCTGACCCTCCGCCTGTGGCGCGAGCGCTTTCTCGCCCGCCGGGGCGAGGTGCGGCGGCTCGGCTTTGACGAGCGCTTCGTGCGCATGTGGGAGTTCTATCTGGCCAGTTGCGAGGCGGCCTTCGGGGTGCGGTACATCAACGACCTGCAGCTGGTGCTGGGTCGGCCCGAGCCCTTGGCGCGTCGCCAGCACGCCGCGGCCGCCCGCGCGGCCGCCTGAGGGGTCCCGTGCGCATCGCCGTGGTGGGTTCGGGTGTCGCCGGGCTGGTCAGCGCGCACGTGCTGAGCCGGGTCCATGACGTCACCGTCTTCGAGGCCAACGCGCGGGTCGGGGGCCACACCAACACGCGCAGGGTCGAGCGCTTCGGGCGCGTGTACGCCGTCGACACCGGCTTCATCGTCTTCAACGAGCGGACATATCCGGGCTTCATCCGTCTCCTCGATCGACTCGGTGTCGCCTCGCAGCCGACGGCGATGAGCTTCAGCGTGCGCGACGAACGCGACGGCCTCGAGTACAACGGCACCGACCTCAATCGCCTGTTCGCGCAGCGACGCAACCTGCTGCGGCCGTCGTTTCTGCGCATGGTGGCGGACATCCGGCGCTTCTACCAGGACGCGCCGCGGCTCCTCGAGGGCGACGACGATGCGCTGACGCTGGGGCGGTACCTCACCGACGGCGCCTATTCGCGCGCCTTCGTGGAGCAGCATGTCATCCCCATGGGCGCGGCGGTCTGGTCGGCCGACCCGAAGCGCATGTTGGAGTTCCCGGCGCGGTACCTGGTGCAGTTCTTCGCCAATCACGGCTTCCTGCGGGTCGGCGACCGCCCCACCTGGCGGGTCGTCAGCGGCGGCTCGCAGGCCTATCTCGCGCCGCTGACGCGGAGCTTCGCGGCGCGCATCAGGCTCGGCTGCCCGGTGCGCGAAGTCGTCCGCCAGGCCGGCGGCGTGCGGGTGACCGCGGCCGCGGGCGTCACGCACACCTTCGACGCGGTGGTGCTCGCGGCGCACAGCGATGACGCGCTGCGAGTGCTCGCCGATCCGAGCCCGGCGGAGCGCGCCATTCTTGGGTCGATTCCCTACCAGCGCAACGAGGTTGTCCTGCACCACGACGCCCGTCTGCTGCCACGGTGTCGGCGCGCCTGGGCGGCGTGGAACTATCACGTCCTGCCGGACGCGCGGGCCGCTGCCACGGTGACCTACAACATGAATATCCTGCAGGGCATCGTGTCACCCGAGCCGTTCTGCGTGACCCTCAACCGCGCCGCCGCGATCGACCCGGCGAAGGTCATCGAACGCTTCGTGTACGACCATCCCGTCTACACGCCGGCCGGCGTCGCGGCGCAGCGTCGCTGGCACGAGATCAGCGGCGTCAACCGCACATACTTCTGTGGGGCGTACTGGGGGTATGGCTTCCACGAGGACGGTGTGCAGAGCGGCCTGGCCGTGGCGCGCCAGTTCGGTCTCGATCTCGACGCCACGCTGCCGGCCGCGGCATGACCGCCGCGGCGCCAGACGAGGGCGGCACGGGCCGCGCCGCTCCGCCTGGCGTCGTCGGCGGCGGGCTGGCGAGCAGCGTGTACAGCGGCTGGGTCCGACACCGCCGCTACCTGCCGACCGCGCACGCGTTCTCGTACCGGCTCTTCCTCATGTATCTCGACCTCGATGAGCTGCCGACCCTTTTCGCGCGCCGCTGGCTGTGGCGCTACGAGCGGCGCGGAGTGGCGGCGTTTCGTCGCGCCGACTACCTCGGTGACGCGAGCCTGGGGTTGGCCGATGCCGTACGACAACGGGTTGCGAGTGCGCTCGGGTTCGTGCCGGGCGGGCCGGTGCGCGTGCTTACGCACCTGCGCTACGCCGGCTACTGCTTCAATCCGGTGAGCTTCTACTACTGCTTCGCCGCGCACGGGGGCGCCCTTGAGGCGATCGTCGCCGAGATCACCAACACCCCGTGGGGGGAGCGGCACGCCTACGTCCTCGACGCGCGAGCGCAGCGATCACTGCGCAGCCCACGCTTCCGCTTCGACAAGGCGTTTCACGTCTCGCCCTTCATGGCGATGGCGCACGAGTATGACTGGCGTGTCGGCGTCCCGGGGAAGCGACTGACCGTGCACATGCAGAATCACCGTGCGGGTACACGCTGGTTCGATGCGACGTTGTCGCTGACGCGGCGGCCGATCACCACCGCGACGCTGGCGGCGACGCTGTTGCGCTTCCCGTTCATGACCGCGCAGGTGGTGGCGGCCATCCACTGGCAGGCGGCGCGTCTGTGGTGGAAGGGGGTCCCGGTGGTGCCGCATCCGGGCCTGGCGCTCCGCGACGTCGCCACGCCACCCCGGCTCGACCCTGGGGAGCCCGCGCCTTGACCTCGCCCGGCCCGCATGACGATGTAGGCCGCCGATCGGTCGCCCATGGAAGTCCTGCGCAGTACTGTCGACGTCCGCTCCGACACTTGTCGCGCCAACCGCGCGGGGTTTCTGGAGCAGCTCGGCGTTCTCGGCGAACAGTTGGCCCTGGTACGCGCCGGCGGCGGCGAGAAGTACGTCGAACGGCACCGAGCGCGCGGCAAGCTGATGGCGCGCGAACGGGTCGAGTTGTTGCTCGACCGCGACTCGCCGTTCCTCGAGCTGTGCCCCCTGGCCGCCTGGGGAACGGAGTTCGGGATTGGCGCCGGCATCATCTCCGGGCTCGGCGTCGTGTCCGGCGTCGAGTGCGTGATCACCGCCAACGAGCCGACCATGAAGGGCGGCACGCTCAACCCCTACAGCGTGCAGAAGAGCGCCCGCACCATGGAGATTTGCGCCCAGAACCGGCTGCCGATCATCAACCTGACGGAATCCGGCGGCGCCGACCTGCCGCAGCAGGCGCAGATCTTCGTTCCCGGTGGCAAGGGGTTTCGCGAACTGACGCGACGCTCCGCGGAGCGTATCCCGACCATCTGCCTGGTGTTCGGCAACTCCACCGCCGGCGGCGCGTATGTGCCCGGCATGTCCGACTATGTGGTCATGGTGAAGGGGGGGGCGAAGGTCTTTCTCGGCGGTCCGCCGCTGGTGAAGATGGCGATCCACGAGGACTCGACCGAGGAAGAACTCGGCGGCGCCGAGATGCACAGTCGTGTCTCGGGCGTCTCGGACTACCTGGCGGCGGACGAACGCGACGCCATTCGCCTCGGGCGGGAGATCGTTGCGCAGCTCAACTGGCGCAAGCTCGGCTGGTCGAAGCGCGTCGCCGTCGAGGCGCCGCGCTTCGACGCCGACGAGTTGCTCGGCATCGCCTCGATGGACGTCCGTAAGCCGTTCGACGTCAAGGAGGTCATCGCCCGCGTCGTCGACGGCTCGCGTCTGCACGAGTTCAAGCCGACCTATGGCCCGACGCTGGTGACCGGCTACGCGCACGTGCACGGCTACCCGGTCGGCATCGTCGCCAACAACGGCATCCTGTTCTCGGAGTCGTCCGAGAAGGGGGCGCAGTTCATTCAGCTGTGCAACCAGACCGATACGCCGATCCTTTTCCTGCAGAACATCACCGGCTTCATGGTCGGCCGGCGGTATGAGGAGGGCGGCATCATCAAGGACGGTGCCAAGCTCATCAACGCGGTATCGAACAGCACCGTGCCGCACGTGACCCTGATGATCGGCGCCTCCTACGGAGCCGGCAACTACGGCATGTCCGGGCGCGCCTACGACCCGCGCTTCGTCTTTGCCTGGCCCAATCACCGCATCGCGGTGATGGGGGGCGAGCAACTCGCCGGGGTGCTGTCGATCGTCCGTCGTCAGGCCGCCGAACGCGCCGGACAGCCGTTCGACGAGGCGGGTGACGCGGCGATGCGGGCCATGGTGCAGGGGCAGCTCGACCAGGAGTCGTCGGCGTGGTTCGCCACGGCACGGCTGTGGGACGACGGCATCATCGACCCGCGCGACACGCGCACCGTGCTCGGCATCGCCCTCTCGGCCATCCACTCCAACGTCGTGCAGGGCACCGGGCGCTATGGCGTCTTTCGGATGTGAGGGGCGACCGCCCCGGAGTTGAGTCCGACGTGCCGATTCGTAAGCTCCTCATTGCCAACCGAGGCGAGATCGCGCGGCGCATCGCGCGCACGTGCCGGCGCCTGGGCCTGCCGAGCGTCGCCGTGTATTCCGACGCCGACGCCGGCGCACCGCACGTCGGCGACGCCGACGAGGCGGTCCGTCTCGGTCCGGCGCCGAGTTTGGAATCGTACCTGTCGATCGACCGTCTGCTCGCCGCCGCGGCGGCGACGGGCGCGGACGCGGTCCATCCGGGGTACGGATTTCTGTCCGAGAACGCCGACTTCGCCGAACGCTGCGCCAGCGCCGGCCTCATCTTCGTCGGGCCGCCGCCGCAGGCCATCCGCCGCATGGGCAGCAAGGTCGGGGCGCGCGAGATCATGGCCGCCGCCGGCGTGCCAATCGTGCCGGGTGCGGCTGCGGCGGGGCTTGACGACGCCGGGCTCGCCGCCGCCGCGGCGGGCGTCGGCTATCCGTTGCTGATCAAGGCGTCGGCCGGGGGCGGCGGCAAGGGCATGCGTCTGGTGCGTGAGCCGGCGGAGCTGGGTGGGGCGCTGGCGGCGGCGCGGCGCGAGGCCCAGCGGGCCTTCGGCGACGACACCTTGTTGCTCGAGCGCTACTTCACGGCACCGCGCCACATCGAGGTACAGATCTTCGGTGACGCGCACGGTCGCATCGTCCACCTGTTCGAACGGGAGTGTTCGATTCAGCGCCGCTTTCAGAAGGTGATCGAGGAGGCGCCGTCGCCGCTCGTCGACACCGCGCTGCGCATGGCGCTCGGCGCCGCCGCCGTCACGGCCGGACGCGCCATCGGCTACGTCGGCGCCGGCACGGTCGAGTTCATCGTCGACGCTTCGGGCGCGTTCTACTTCCTCGAGGTCAACACCCGACTGCAGGTCGAGCATCCGGTCACCGAGGCGATTACCGGCCTCGACCTGGTCGAGTTGCAGCTGCGCGTTGCCGACGGCGAGGCGCTGCCCGCCGGGCTCGACGCCCTGACTATCGACGGGCACGCCATCGAGGCGCGCCTCTATGCCGAGGATCCCAGCAACGACTTCCTGCCGGCGACCGGACGCCTGGCGCTGTGGGAGCCGCCGGCGGTGACCGGCGTACGCTGGGACAGCGGTGTTGAGTCCGGCAGCGAGGTGGGCGTGCACTACGACCCGCTGCTCGCGAAGGTCATCGCGCATGGCCGCACGCGCGACGAGGCCGCCGCGCGCCTGGCAGCGGCGCTGCGCGGCCTGGCCGTCGGCGGGGTGGTCACCAACCGCGACTTCCTTGTCGCCGTCCTCGACCATGCCGCGTTCCGCGCCGGGACCATCGATACGCACTTCATCGATCGCCACCTGCCGAGCCCGGCGCGGCAGCCGGCACGCGATGCCGCGACCGATCGCCTCCACGCCGTCGTCGCCGCCATCGACGGCCACCAGCGGCGGCGCTGGGCGACCCCGTCGCCGCTGCCTGAGTCGATTCCGTCCGGGTGGCGCAACAACCGCTGGCGCCCGCAGGACGTCACCTACCGCGTCGGCGAGACGCTGCTGGCAGTCGGATATGTACCGCTGGAGGGCGCCGCCGCAGCAATGCAAGCGGCGCCGCCGTCGGGGCACGCCTCGGGCGCCGCGGCCTTCATCGCGACCTGCGGCGACTGGAGCGGCAAAGCGGTATGTCACTCCTGGCGCCCGGACGGTCTGGCGCTGGAGATCGAGGGCGTGCGGCGCGCCTTCAGGCTGGCGGTCGAGGACGGCGTCGTCCATGTGCACGGGCCGCTCGGCGGGGCGACGCTGGTCGAGCAGCCGCGCTTTCCATCGCCGTGTAGCGACGAACTGGCGAGCGGCTGCCTGGCGCCGATGCCTGGGATTGTCCGGCAGGTGCTGGTGGCGCCGGGCGACCGGGTGGAGAAGGGCACGGTGATGGTTGTCCTCGAAGCGATGAAGATGGAGCACCCGCTGGTGGCCAACGCGCCGGCGAAGGTCACGGCGGTGCGCGTCGAGGTCGGCCAGATGGTCGACCCGGACGCCGTCATGGTCGTCCTGGAGGCGGAATGAGCGAGGTCGACTACGAGTGCCGCGGCCGGGCCGCCTGGATCACCCTCAACGCGCCGCAGACCCGCAACGCGCTCTCTGGCGCGATCATCGCTGGTCTGGACGCGCATCTGCGCGCCGCTGTCGCTGACGACGGCGTGCGCGCCATCGTGCTGACCGGCACCGGCCCCGCCTTCTGCGCTGGCGCCGACCTCAAGGCCGGTGGCGGCGGCGCGGCACAGGGGAACGGACGCAACCCGTTCGTCGAGATCCTGCGGCTGATTTGGGACGGCCCGAAGCCGGTCATCGCCGCCGTCAACGGTCATGCGTTTGGTGGCGGCCTCGGTCTGGTGGCGGCGGCGGACATCGCCATCGCCGTCGACACGGCGAAGTTCGCCTTCAGCGAAGTGCGCATCGGCGTCATCCCGGCGATGATATCCGTCGTCGTCCTGCCGAAGCTCGGCGTCCACCACGGCATGCGTCTCTTCCTCACCGGGGAGACCTTCGACGCCGCCGCGGCGCGGGGATACGGGTTGGTGCACGCCGTCGTGCCGGCCGCCGCTCTCAGCGCGGCGGTGCAAGCCGACGTCGACGCCATCGCCCAGGGCGGCCCCAATGCCGTGCGCGAGGCAAAGCAGCTCGTGCGCGTCATCCCGCGCCTGCCAGTCGACGACGCGTTCGCGCTGGCGCAGGCGAAGATTGCCACCCTGTTCGCGTCGGACGAGGCGGCGGAGGGCATGAGCGCCTTCGCCGGCAAGCGCAAGCCGCGCTGGAGCGCCGACGCGTCGTGACCGACATGCTGCGCATCGCCAACTGTTCCGGGTTCTACGGCGACCGCCTGAGCGCAGCGCGCGAGATGGTCGAGGGCGGCCCGATCGACGTGCTCACCGGCGACTACCTGGCCGAGTTGACGCTGCTCATTCTGCTCAAGGATCGGTTCAAGAACCCGGACCTCGGCTATGCCCGCACGTTCCTACGACAACTCGAAGAGGTGGCGGCGAGTTGCCTGCAGCGCGGCGTCAAGATCGTCGTCAACGCCGGGGGACTGAATCCGGCGGGCTGTGCGGCGGCGGCACGCGCGGTGTTCGAGAAGCTCGGCCTGCGGGCGGTGGTAGCGCATGTCGAGGGCGATGACCTGTTGCCGCGCCTGGAGGCGCTGCAGGCGGCTGGCGAGTGTTTCGCGCATTTGGACAAGGGCACGGCGCTGGCGGCGCTGCAGGCGCCGGTGATGAGCGCCAACGCCTATCTCGGCGGCTTTGGTATCGCCGCGGCGCTCGAGCGCGGCGCCGACGTGGTCATCTGCCCGCGCGTAACCGACGCGGCCCTGGTGGTCGGTCCGGCGGCGTGGCGTTTCGGTTGGCGTCGCGATGACTGGGACGCCCTCGCCGGGGCGGTGGTCGCCGGCCATATCATCGAGTGCGGCGCGCAGTGCACCGGCGGCAATTACAGCTTCTTCGCCGAGGTGCCGCGCTTGCATCGCCCCGGCTTTCCGATTGCCGAGGTGCACGCCGACGGTAGCTGCGTGATCACCAAACATCCCGGCACGGAGGGCCTGGTCTCGGTGGGCACGGTAACCGCGCAGCTGCTCTACGAAATCGGCGCGCCGGCCTACGCCAATCCCGATGTGACGGCGCATTTCGATACCATTGACGTGGTGCAGGACGGGCCCGACCGCGTCGCCGTGCGCGGGGCCCGCGGCACGCCGCCGCCGCCGACGACCAAAGTGTGCATCAACCACGCGGGTGGCTGGAAGAACGCCATGACGTTCGTCCTCACCGGCCTCGATATCGAGGCCAAGGCCCGCCTGGCGGAGGAGACGCTGTGGGAGCTGGTCGGCGGGCGGGCGCAGTTCGGCGAGTCGCGTGTGACCCTACGGCGCGGCGATCGCCCCGATCCGGCCTCGAACGAGGAGGCGTTCGCCCTGCTCACCGTCGCCGTGCGCGACGCGGACCAACAGAGAGTCGGGCGGCGCTTCAGCAACGCGGCGATCGAGATGGCGCTGGCGAGTTACCCGGGCTTCACCGGCACCGGGCCGCCGGGCGACGCGTCGCAGGTCGGCGTGTTCTGGCCGGCGCTGGTCGACTCCAGCGCGGTTGAACACCGCGCGGTGGTCGGCGACTGCATCGTGCCGATCGCGCCGGTGCCGCTGCCGGTGTCGTACGCGCCGCCGCCGCCGCGCCTGCGCTGCCTGCCGCCGCCGCCAACGGGGGCGACGCGCGCGCTGCCGCTGGGGACGCTGTGCGGCGCGCGCTCAGGCGACAAGGGCGGGAACGCCAACGTCGGCGTCTGGGTGCGTACGCCGACGGCGTATGCCTGGCTCGCCGAGTTCCTGACCATCGACCGGCTGCGCGCCTTGCTGCCCGAGGCGCGTGACCTGCTGGTGGACCGCCACCCCCTGCCGAACCTGCTGGCCCTGAACTTCGTCATCAAGGGCCTGTTGGGCGACGGCGTCGCTGCCTCGCTGCGCAGCGACCCGCAGGCCAAGACGTTGGGGGAATATCTGCGCGCCAAGGTGGTCGAGATTCCGCTCGCGCTGCTGCCGGCCGCCGGCTGATCGACCCTCTTGACGGCGCCGCTGCAGTGGCACCGCACCGCGTCCGTCAGAACACCAACTGCGTCCGCATCTGGAAGATGGCCACGGTACCGTCCTCGACGCCGTCGCGGAGCTGGGCCAGGTTGGTGTTGAACAGCAACCGCAGGTGCCGGTTCCAGTTCCAGTTCAGACCGGCGGTGCCGATCAGCATGCGCCCGCCGACGCCCTCGGCGCCGCTGGGATCGAGATACGACAACCGGGCGGCGATCTCCCAGGCGCCCCAAACGCCGTGTCGCCAGCGGACGACACGCGGCGGCACCAACCGGCCGAACTCGCCGCTGGTGTACACGAAGAACCGTCGCAGTTCGATGGTGTCGTCGATGGGCTCCAAATCGCCGTGCTCGGCGAAGGCGGCGGCGTCGACGGCGCGCTTGATGCCGACGCGGCCGCTCAACGCGACCTTAGGCGCCGAGGAGATGTCGCAGGGCCGGCTCGAGCTCTGGATACCGGAACACGAACCCGGCGGTCTTCAAGCGTTCGGGTTCGACGCGCGCACCCGACAGCAACAGTTCCTCGCCCATTTCGCCAAACAAGAGGCGCACGGCAAAGGCGGGGAGGGGGAGAACGGCCGGACGGCCGAGCACGCGTGCCAGCGTCTGGACGAACTCGCGATTCGGCACCGGGGTCGGAGCGACGGCGTTGACCGGACCCGAGAGGCTCGCCGTGGTGAGCGAGAAGAGGATGGCGTCGAGCAGGTCGTCGAGAGCGATCCAGCTCATGAACTGATTGCCGCTGCCGACCGGGCCGCCGGCACCGAGCTTGAACGGGGTCAGCATCGCCGCCAGGGCGCCGCCGGCGGCGCTGAGCACGATGCCGAGGCGTAGCGAGACAACGCGCAGGCCGTGCGCGACGGCGACCTGCGCCTCCGCTTCCCACTCACGGCAGACGTCGGCGAGGAATCCCGCCCCCGGGGCGCTGTCCTCGGCCACGACGTCGCGGCCGCGGTGGCCGTAGAATCCGATGGCCGAGGCGGCGACGAGCACTTTCGGGGGTCGCTGCAGGGCGCCCAGCGCCTCGACCAGCAGGTGGGTACCGTCGACGCGGCTGTCGTGGATGCGCGCCTTGCGGTCGGTCGTCCATCGCCCTGTAATGCTCTCGCCGGCGAGATGCACGACGGCGTCGAATCCCTCGAGGGCGGCGCGGTCGAGTTTGCCGGCGGCGGGGTCCCAGGTGATGGTACCGGCGCGCTTGCGGCCGGTGCGGACCAGGCGCACGACCTCGTGCCCGCCGGTGGTCAGGTACGGCACCAGGGCCGAGCCCACGAGCCCACTTGATCCGGTGACGAGAATTCTCATCGCTTGCTGCCCCCGTATGCGCGCATGCGCGGCGACGTCGCCGGCGGTGACGCGGTGCCGATAATCGAACATGCGCCGTAGCTTGGCGCGTGTGAAGCCACCCCCGAGCAGCGCCCCGGCGGCGCCGCCGGGCAGCACGTACTCGATGTGATCGTCGAGCCAGCAGGCCTCGGCGCCGTCGGGCTCGACGCGGTGCGTATGCTCCCACCACGCGAACGGGCCGGCGGTCTGCACGTCGCGGAACTGCACCCCGTCGATGAAGTCCACATGGTCCGCGATCCAGCGCGGGCCGATGCCGCCACGCCCCATGCGCATGACCAGGCGCGCGCCGTCCTCGATGCCGCCATGCTTCTCCACCACCCGCACGGCCTCCCAGGGTGGGGTCAGACGCTCGAAGGCGCCGGGGCGGGCATGCCAGTCGAAGACGGCACGCGCCGGGGCGTCGAGGCGGCTGCGGCGCGAAAAGACCTCGACGGCGAGCGGCGCCGGGCGGCGGGATGGCGGTTCGGGCATGGCTTGCTAGACTAGCGCACATGACGCTGCCGGCAACCCGCGTGGTGATCGTCGGGGGCGGCTTCGGGGGCCTCCACGCCGCGCAGGCACTGCGCCGAGAGCCGGTCGACGTGACGCTGATCGATCGGCGCAACTTCCACCTCTTCCAGCCGCTCCTGTATCAGGTCGCCACCGGTGGACTGTCGCCCGGCGATATCGCCTCGCCGCTACGCCACGTCCTGCGCCGCCAACGCAATGCCCGCGTCCTGCTGGCTGAGGTGACCGCGATCGACGCGGCGGCGCGGCGCCTGATTCTCAGCGACGGGACGGTCGACTACGACATCCTGATCGTCGCGGCCGGGGCGACGCATCACTACTTCGGACACCCCGAATGGGCGGAGCATGCCCCCGGCCTCAAGACGATCGAGGACGCGACAGAGATCCGCCGTCGCGTCCTGCTCGCCTTCGAAGCGGCCGAACGCGAACCTGACGCGGCGCGTCGGGCCGCCTGGTTGCGCTTCGTGGTCGTTGGCGCGGGGCCGACCGGCGTCGAACTGGCGGGCGCCCTGGGCGAGATCGCGAACGATACGCTGCGGCAGGACTTCCGCGCCATCCGCCCCTCGGAGGCGGAGATCCTGCTGGTCGAGGCTGGGGACCGGGTCCTGCCGGTCTACCGAGCCGAGCTGTCGACGCGAGCGCAGCGGGCCCTCGAGGGGCTCGGAGTTACTGTCCGCCTTGGCACCACCGTCGCTGGCGTTTCGGACGACATTGTCCAGCTGCGCTGCGGCGCGCACAGTGAGCGCTTGCCGGCGCGGACGGTCCTCTGGGCGGCTGGCGTGCAAGCGTCGCCGCTGGCGGCGCTACTGGCACAAGCGAGCGGCGCGGTCCTCGATCGGGCCGGTCGGGTGACGGTTGGGCCCGACCTGGCGCTGCCGGGTCACCCGGAGATCCTGGTCATCGGCGACATGGCGCGTTGCGAACAGGACGGCGCGCCGTTGCCGGGGGTGGCGCCGGTGGCGATGGCGCAGGGTCGGTACGCCGCCGAGGTCGTCGCCGCGCAGGCGGCGGGACGCGCCAAGCCGGCGCCGTTCCGCTATCGCGACAAGGGCATGCTGGCAACGATCGGCCGCTCGCAAGCGGTCTGCGACCTCGGCTGGGTCCGTTACTCCGGGCTGCTGGCCTGGTTGACCTGGTTGTTCGTCCACGTCCTGTTTCTGGTCGAGTTCGAGAGCCGTATTCTCGTCCTCGTTCAGTGGGCATGGAACTACATCACCCGCAACCGCGGCACGCGCCTGATCACCGGTGCCGATCCGCTGCCGCTGCCGCTCGGCGGGAACGCCACGCCGCAGCGATAGACCCTGGGTTCCGCTGCCGCCGCGCCGCAGTGAGTCCGGCGCGGCGGCAGCGGCGCCCTCCACGTCATTCTGCTGGCAGCGCCGGGGCCGGGGCCTTCTTGTCACCGCCGAGCATGCGGAAGATGCGCGCCACCGGGTCGTAGAAGCGGTCGACGACGCGCTCCTTGAGCGGAATGATGGCGTTGTCGGTGATGTTGATGTGCTCCGGACAGACGTCGGTGCAACAGCGGGTGATGTTGCAATAGCCGGAGCCGAAGTCGTTCCGGATGGCCGGCACACGATCAGCGCTGTCGAGAGGATGCATCTCCTGGTTGGCCAGGTAGAGCATGTAGCGCGGCCCGACGAACTCGTCGAACTTCTGCTGGTCGCGCAGCACGTGGCAGACGTCCTGGCAGAGGTAGCACTCGATGCACTTGCGGAACTCCTGGATGCGGTCGACGTCCTCCTGCTGCATCCGGTAGTTGCCGTCGGCATCGCGCGGGCGTGGGCGAAAGGGGGGAATGCGGCGCTTCTGCGTGTAGTTCCAGGAGACGTCGGTCACCAGATCGCGGATGATGGGGAAGCTTTTGATCGGCTGCAGCGTGATCGGCCCGTCGGCGGGCAGGGTGTCCATGCGCGTCATGCATGACAGCCGTGGCTTGCCGTTGATCTCGCAGCTGCACGAGCCGCACTTGCCGGCCTTGCAGTTCCAGCGCACGGCGAGGTCGGGCGCCTGCGTGGCCTGGATACGGTGCACGACGTCGAGGACGACCATACCCTCGTCCATTTCGACTTCGTAGTTGCGGAACTCGCCGCCGCTCTTGTCGCCGCGCCAGACGCGGAAGGTGCGGGTTGCCATCTACGCTCCTTGTCCCGGCGCCGCCACGGCGCCCGATCCCTCGAGCTCCTCGAGTGTCGCCAGGGCGATCTTCGCCAACTCCGGAGGCGGCGCGGGCCGCAGTTCCTTGCGGACCTCCATCGCGCCGCCGGCGCCGCGTGTCACGATCACGTTGACCTTTTGCCACTCCTCCCGTTCGCCGGGGAAATCGGTCCGGGTATGGCCGCCGCGGCTCTCCTCGCGCACCAGCGCGGCGCGCGTCACCGCCTCCGCGGTGATCATCAAGGAGCCGAGGGCGATCGCCTCGTGCCAGCCGGGGTTGTACTGCGACGCGCCCGGCGCCTTCACGTTCGCGACCTCGACCTTGAGCGCTTCGAGCTCGACCAGGGCGGTCTCCAACTCGTCCTGCTGGCGCACGATGTTGACGTAGCGATCCATCACCCTCTGCAGATGCTCGGTGACGACGTAGGGGTTGATGCCCTCGGCGCGGTTGAGTGGGTCCGTGGCGCGCCGCACGGCCGCCTCGATCTGCGCCATGTCGGTGACTGGAGTGTTCGCGCGCCGGCGCACGAAGTCGGCGGCGCCGATGCCGGACAGGTGGCCGAAGACGAGCAGGTCGGAGAGCGAGTTGCCGCCGAGGCGGTTGGCGCCGTGCATGCCGCCCGAGCACTCGCCACAGGCGAAGAGGCCGGGCACGGTGGTCATCTGCGTATCCGGATGCACGCGGATGCCGCCCATACAATAATGCAAGGTGGGTCCGACCTCCATCGGCTCGCTGGTGATGTCGACGCCGGCCAGCTCCTTGAACTGGTGGTACATCGACGGCAGCTTGCGCTTGATGAACTCCGCATCGCGGCGCGAGGCGATGTCGAGAAAGACACCGCCGTGCGGCGAGCCGCGCCCCTCGACGACCTCGCGGGTGATGGCGCGCGCCACCACGTCGCGAGTGAGCAGTTCGGGCGGGCGGCGGTGCTTCGTCGAATCCACCAACCAGGCGTCGGCCTCCTCGACCGTGTCGGCGGTCTCGGCGGCGAACTTCTCCGGGATATAGCTGAACATGAACCGCTCGCCGGCGCTGTTCTTGAGGACGCCGCCGTCGCCGCGCACGCCCTCGGTGACGAGGATGCCGCGCACCGACGGGGGCCACACCATGCCGGTGGGGTGGAACTGAGTGAACTCCATATCGATCAGTTCGGCGCCGGCCCCGTAGGCGAGGGCGAAACCGTCGCCGGTGTACTCCCAGGAGTTCGAGGTGAAGCGCCAAGCGCGGCCGCCGCCGCCGGTGGCCATGATCACCGCCTTGGCCTTGAGGAGCAGCAGGCGCCCGGTCTCGCGCCAGTACGCGAGCACGCCGGCGACGGCGCCGTCGTCGAGCAGCAACTCGAGGGCGGTGCACTCCATGTGCACGGCGACGTTCTTGGTGTGCACCGTGCGATCCTGCAGGGTGCGGATCATTTCCAGGCCGGTGCGATCGCCGACGTGTGCCAGGCGCGGGTAGCGGTGGCCGCCGAAGTTGCGCTGGCTGATCAGGCCGGTGCTGGTGCGGTCGAAGACCGCGCCCCATTCCTCCAATTCACGGACGCGATCGGGGGCGTTCGTGGCGTGCAATTCTGCCATGCGCCAGTTGTTGAGGAACTTGCCGCCGCGCATGGTGTCGCGGAAATGGACCTTCCAGTTGTCCTGCGGTGCGACGTTGCCGAGCGCCGCCGCGCAGCCGCCCTCGGCCATGACGGTGTGCGCCTTCCCGAGCAGCGACTTGCACACCAGGCCGGTGCTGAGGCCCTGCTGGCCGCACTCGATGGCGGCCCGTAGTCCGGCGCCGCCGGCGCCGATGACCACGACGTCGTGCTCAACGGTCTGAATATCGGAGAGGTCAGCCATAGATCATCCCCAGGTGCTGAAGTCGTGGATGACGCCCATCGAGACCATCCGCACGTAGAGGTCGCACAGGCCGACCCACACCATGCTGACCCACGCGAACAGCATATGTCGCTGGTTGAGCCACGAAACCCGCGTCCAGGCGCCGTGACGCGTGCGCGCCGCACCGTCGCAGGTGAAGCAGTTGAGCTGCCCGCCGATCAGGTGGCGGAAGGAATGGCAGCCGAACGTGTACAGGCCGAGCAGGATCGGGTTGAGCAGCAGGACGATGGTGCCGACGCCAATGCCGAAGCGGCCGTCGCGCCAGAACGCCAGCCAGGCATCGTAGGACAGCACGGCGATATAGGCGATGGCGATGTACAGGGCGTAGCGGTGCAAATTCTGGAAGAGGAACAGCAGCGTCTCGCCGCGGTAGTTCTTCTGCGGCCGGGCCCCCACCGCGCAGGCGGGCGGGGTGAGGAAATACGAGCGGTAGTAGAACTTTCGATAATAGTAACAGGTCAGGCGGAAGGAGAGCGGACCGGCGAGGATCAGCCAGGCTGGCGAGGACGGCAGGAACGGCGGCCAGATGCTCTGCAGCCATGCCGGCCATGCGCCGAATACGGCGTGATCAAGCGGCGCGGCGCCGGCGCGAGCCAGGTCCGTGAACAGGACCGGCGAGTAGAAGGGAGAGAGGTAGCCGCCGTAGAAGTAGTGGTCACCCTGAAATGCTGCCCAGTTGGCGTACAGGACGAAGATCAGAAAGCCGACGCCGGTCCACAGCGGTTCGACCCACCAGCGGTCCGTACGGAAGGTGGCGAGGAACCCTTCGCGCGTGCCGCTACCGACGCCGGATGTGGATGTCGCCATCACCGAGCCCCCCGAGAGTCGCACCGTTCGACATGCATGTTGCTTATCCTTGGTCGAGTTGCCGAATCAAAACAGTAATATCAAGGATCTCGCGGGGGTCAACAGGCGCGCGCCCGTCGGGCCCGTCAGGCGAGGGCTCGGGCCAGTGCGTCGGCGCCGATGGCACCACGCAGTTGGGCGAGCATGTAGCGCTGCACGCGTTCCGCCGGCCAGTCGGTGAAGCTCATCTGCATCAGCATCCAGGTGGCGCCGACCAGCATCAGGGCGGAGCTGCCGGCATCGATGTCGGCACCGATATCGCCACTCGCCTGCCCGCGGCGGATCGTCTCCTCGCAGCGGCGCAGCATTCCTTCCTGGAATCGCAGGAAGAGGGGCCACACCTCGTCGCGGATGGCGCTGCTCCACTCGAGCAGCACGCGCGCCCGGGCCGGGTCGCTCTGTACGGAGGTTGCAAAGGCGACGGCGTGTTCGAGGAGGGCCTTCGACGCCAGCCGATCCGGCCGGTGGAAGCGGTCTGCCATCACCTCATAATACTGGGCGACCGCATCGAGGACGCTCTGCACGAGCGCCGGCCGGGTGCGGAAGTAACTGAACACGGCCGGTACCGAGACCGCCGCGGCGCGGGCGACGTCGGCGTGGCCGGCGCGGCCGAGGCCGCGCTCGGCGAACACTAGGATGGCGCAGTCGAGCAGCTGCTGGCGCCGGTCGGCCGGCGCCAGGCGGCGGGCTCGCTGTCGCATCACGTCCATCCGCGCACGCTACCAACCATGTGGGGGGATCGCCACCCGCGCCGTGGCGGCGTGGACGTCCGCCGGCGGCCGTTTCTTGCTAGACTCCCGGTCCATGAGCCACGACCTCATCGTCATCGGCGGTGGCCCGGGCGGCTACGTCGCCGCCATCCGCGGCCGCCAACTCGGATTGCGCACGGCGCTCGTCGAACGCGAGCATCTCGGCGGCGTCTGCCTCAACTGGGGCTGCATTCCAACCAAGACGCTGCTGCGCTCGGCCGAGATCAGCCATCTCCTGCGGCATCTCGATGCGTACGGACTCAGCGCGGTCGACGTCAAGGTCGATCTGCCGGCGATGGTGGCGCGTTCGCGCGCCGTGGCGGCGAAGCTCGCGGCCGGCGTGAAGTTCCTGATGAAGAAGCACGGCGTCGAGGTGTTCGCGGGCACGGCGCGGCTGGACGGGCCGGGGCGTGTGGTGGTGGCGAGCGACACGCCGGTGCAGCTGGCGGCACCGCACGTCATTCTTGCCACCGGCGCGCGGGCGCGCAGCCTGCCGGGGATGGAGCCGGATGGTCGCCTGCTGTGGACGGCGCGCGCGGCGATGGTGCCCGAGCGGCTGCCGGCGTCGCTGATGATCGTCGGCGCCGGTGCCATCGGCGTCGAGTTTGCGAGCTTCTACGCCGATCTCGGTACGGCGGTGACGTTGGTCGAGGCACTACCGCGCATCCTGCCGCACGAGGATGAGGAGATCGCGCTGCTGGCCCATCAACAGTTCGCCCGGCGCGGCATCCGCATCACCGTCGGCGCCACCGTGCGGTCGCTTGAGAAGGGGCGCGACGATGTGACGGCGGTGCTCGACCTCGGCGGCGGGTCGCTGGCGCCGCTGACCGTCGACCGCGTCATCTTCGCGGTCGGCATCACCGGCAACGTCGACGATCTCGGTCTGGAGACGACGCGCGCGCAGGTCGAGCAGGGCCACGTCGTCATCGACGCGTGGTCGGCGACCGACGAGCCCGGGCTCTACGCCATCGGCGACGTGGCCGGACCCCCATGGTTGGCCCACAAGGCCAGCCACGAGGGCATCGTCTGCGTCGAGCGAATCGCCGGCGTCGCCGGGGTGCAGCCCCTCGACGTCAGCGTCATCCCCTCGTGCACCTACAGCCGGCCGCAGGTGGCGAGCGTCGGTCTGAGCGAGGCGGCGGCACGCGGCGGTGGTCGCGAAGTGCGGGTCGGTCGCACGGCCTATCGGGCCAACGGCAAGGCGCTCGCCATCGGCGAGCCGGACGGTCTGGTGAAGACGATCTTCGACGCCGCCAGCGGCGAGTTGCTCGGCGCCCACATCGTCGGCGCCGAGGCGACCGAGATGATCCAGGGCTACGTCATCGCCCGCACGCTCGAAGCAACCGAGGCGGACCTGATGCGCACGGTCATGCCGCATCCGACACTGTCGGAGATGGTCGTCGAGTCGGTGCTCGACGCATACGGGCGCGCGGTGAACAGCTAGAGGGCGCGCGCACGGCGCGCGCCGCCAGCGCAGCGCGCTCCATGGGTGACGGAGACGCCCGCAGGCCGCGTCACGTCGGTCGCGCGTTGGGCCGTGCCGTCAGCGCTCGAATGCGGCGATCTGCACGCAGATTGCCACCAGTTCCATCGCCTGGGTGATCTCGTCCAGACCCGGGAGGCTGGGCGCGAGGCGGATGTTGCGGTCGTGCGGATCCTTGCCGGAGGGAAAGGTGGCGCCGGCCTTGGTCAGCTTGGTGCCGGCCGCGTCGGCCAGCTGCACGACGCGCGCCGCGCAGCCGTCGGGCGTGTCGAGGCTGACGAAGTAGCCGCCCTGCGGCCGGCTCCACGTGCTGCCGCCGCCGCCGAGTTCGCGCTCGAGCACGGTCTGCACGGCGTCGAACTTGGGGCGCAGGATGGCGGCGTGCCGACGCATGTGCGCGGCGACGCCGGCGGCATCTTTGAAGAAGCGCACGTGGCGCAGCTGGTTGAGCTTGTCGTGCCCGATGGTTTGGATGCCGAGGCCGCCCAGCAGGTGGCGGACGTTGGTCGGGCTGGCGGCGACGACGCCGACGCCGGCACCGGCGAAGCTGATCTTCGAGGTGGAGGTGAAGATCAGGGGGCGATCGGAGTGTCCTGCCGCCTTGCATGCCGTCAGAAGGTTGGCCAACGCCGGCGGCGAGTCGACCAGATGATGCACGGCGTAGGCATTGTCCCAGAAAATGCGGAAGTCGGGCGCCGCTGTCTGCATGCGCGCCAGCCGCTCCACCACCTGCGCACTGCAGACGACGCCGCCCGGGTTGCTGTACCGCGGCACGATCCACATGCCCTTGACGAGCGGATCGGCGTGCGTCAGCCGCTCGACCCAGTCCATGTCCGGCCCGTCCGCGAGCATGGGCACGGGGATCATCTCGATGTCGAAGCGTTCGCAGATGGCGAAGTGGCGATCGTAGCCGGGCGTCGTACAGAGGAACTTGACCGGGTGTCGGCCCCGCCATGGCGGGCTGTCGGGCATGCCCTTGAGCAGACCGAGCACCACGGCGTCGTGCATCAGTGCCAGGCTCGAGTTGCCGCCGACGATGACTTCGGCGGGCTCGACTTCCAGCAGTTCGGCGAACAGACGGCGCGCCTCGGGCAGACCCTCGAGGATGCCGTAGTTTCTGCAGTCCGTGCCGTCTGCCGCCCGGTAGTCGCGCCCCAGGCAGTCGAGCATGCCCAGGGCCAGGTCGAGCTGCTCGCGGCACGGCTTGCCGCGCGTCATGTCGAGCGCCAGGCCGCGCTCCTTGAACGCGACGTAGCGGGCACGCAGAGCAGCGAGTTGGCCTGACATTCGGATCCCCTCGGCCGGGCCCTCCTCCCGGCGAGGAGAAGGGCCCCTGGTGCTACGACGCGGCGGCGACCTTCGGCGGCTGGCCGTCCTGAGCGGTGATGAAGGTCGTCTTGTAGTCGTCGGGCGAGAAGCCGAGCGGCATGCGGCCGTGCAGCAGCCACTCGTCGTCGCCCTTCATCACCTGCGCGGTGACGCTGTTGAGCTTGGCGTCGTCATTGCTCCACAGCGCCTTGAACGACGCGTCGACGCGTCGGCGTGCCTGGCGGCAGAAGAGGTCGGCGAGCTCGAGCGCCTGCTTGCCCTCCGTGCCACCGCCGTCGCGCAGGCTGCGCGCCTGGGCGCAGGTTGCCGACATGGCGAACAGCTCCATCACCACGTCGACGCAGCGGAACAGGAAACCCTGCTTGCGCTCCATCTTGGCCTGGTAGATCGCCATGCCGTGGAAGCTCGAACGGGCCAGCTTGCGGGCGGCGCGGTCGATGAAGCGCAGGTGCGTGGCCAGCGGGCCCCAGTCGCTGTACTTGCTCCACGTCGTCAAGCCGCGCAGCCACAGCGGCGGGTACCACAGGGCATAGTACCCGAGGATCTTCGGCATCGCCGCGAGCTTGGACGCCGCGGTCGCCTTGGGGTCGATCATCGCCCCCGCCACCTGCAGGTGCTTGTCGACCGCTTCGCGCGCCATGAAGAGGTGCATGACCTCGCTCGAGCCCTCGAAGATGAGATTGATGCGGCAGTCGCGCATGACGCGTTCCACCGGGATCGGCGCCTCGCCACGGCCCTTGAGCGACTTCTCGGTCTCGTAGCCGCGACCGCCGCGAATCTGCAGCGTTCGGTCGGCGATCTCCCAGCAGCGGACGGTGTTCCATTCCTTCGCCGCCGCTGCTTCCAGCCGGATGTCGTAGCCGCCGCGGTCGGCCATCGCTGCCGCCAGCTTGGCGATCGAGTCCATGGCAAACGTCGTCGCCGCCATGTCGGCGATCCGGTGCGAGACCGCCTCGTGCTTCCAGATCGGCAGACCCCACTGGCTGCGCGCATGCGACCAGCCGCGCACGATCTCGAGGCAGTTCTTGGCGATCCCGGCGCAGGCGGCCGGCAGACTCAGGCGGCCGGTGTTGAGGGTGATGAGCGCGATCTTGAGCCCCTTGCCCTCCTCACCAACCAGGTTCTCGCGCGGGATGCGGACGTCCTTGAAACTGACGACGCCGTTGGCCAGGGCCTTGAGACCCATGAAACGGCACCGATACTCGATCTTCACGCCCGGCCAGGCGGTCTCGACGATGAACGCGCTGATCTTCTTCGACTTCGGGTCGCGCGCCATCACCACCAGCAACTCGGCCATGGTGCTGTTGGTGCACCACAGCTTCTCGCCATTGAGGATGAAGAAATCGCCCTGCGCCTCGACCGTCGTCGACAGGCTGGCGGGGTCGGAGCCGACGTTCGGCTCCGTCAGTGCGAACGCCGAGATCGCGCCAGCCGCACAGCGCGGCAGGTACTTCTTCTTCTGTTCCGGGGTGCCGAACAGCTTCAGCGGCTGCGGCACGCCAATCGACTGATGGGCCGAGAGCAGGGCAGTGATATTGCCGTCGCAGCTGCCGACCAACTGCATCACCTGGCAGTACTCGCTGACGGAGAAACCGAGGCCGCCGTACTCCGTCGGGATCTTCATGCCGAAGGCGCCGAGCTTGCGCAGGCCGTCCACGACCTGCTCCGGGTACTCGCCCGTCTCGTCGATCTCGATTGAGTCTACCTTTGTCCGAAGAAACTCTTGCAAGTGATTGTAAAATTTCGTGAATTCAGGACGCTCCGCGCGATGGCTCGGGAACGGATGGACGAGGTCGAGGTTGAACTCACCGAGGAACAGCTCGCGCAGAAAGCCGCGTCCGGTCCATTCCTGTTCGCGCGACTCCTCAGCGACCTGCCTGGACTCCTGTTCGCTTGTCATGGTCGACGGCGTGGCGCTCATGGACGGCTCCCTTCTCGCTGCGGTGTGGCTACGGTGAAACGGAATTTTCGCTCCCTAGCCTAGCATCGAGCGAATCGTCAACAAGCCGTGCAGAGGCTGACGGCTAGGGGCCGCCGAGTTGCGTTGCGCGGCCTCCGGGTCGTCACGAATTTCACGTTGTGCCTTTCGGTGCGACGGTCGGTCCGTCACAGACTATGACGTGGCGGGTGCCAGGCCCCTGACCCACACTGCACGAGCTTCGGCACAACCGTTGCTTGGCTATGTGCCCGAACGGGAGGCTCAATGCGGCTCGACGACGTCGGGGTATCTGGTTCCACGGCCAGCGCCAAGGTGCTGGTGGTATCAATTGATGATGGCCTGTTCGGCGTCCACCTGGACTGGGTCGAGGGGGTGTTTGACGCCGGGGCGGTCGCCACGCACCTGATCCGGGCCTCCGGCGGCCGCGGACGCCCGTTCCTGCTCGGTCAGCATCAACCGGCACCGCTGATCGACCTGCGCGAACTGCTCGGTCTCGTCGAGCTGCTCGGGTCCGCACGGCGCGCCGGGCAGCTGCTCCTGCGCTGCGCCGACGGAGCGGTGGCGTTGCCGATCGATGCCTGTCTCGGCATTCGTGCCCTGGTCCTCGACCGCCGCGCGCCAGTGCCGACGCGCGTCCTGCGCGACGGCGGCCTGCCGCTCGGGCATTTGTGCGAACTCGATGGCCGGCCGCTGACGGTGCTCGACCCCAACCGCCTCCTGGATGCCGGTCTGCGCGCCGTGCTGGCGCCGCTGCGGACCAAGGCACGCGCCCTGCACGAGCGCCATCGCCGCATGGCCTCGTTGTGGGAGGAGCTGCGCCGCGAGGCGACCGCGGAGCGCGTCCGCGCCTATGCCCGCCTGTGCAGCCGCACCGGTCAGGGACGTACCGCCGGCGCCGCGCGTCGCCTGCTTGGGTTCATGGAGGCCGCCGAGCGCGCCGGCGGTGCCGCCGGCGCGCCGGCGGAGTTCGGCGGCGATGCGCGCGATGCAGTGCTGCGCGAACTCGTCGAGCGCGATCGGACGCGAGCCAGCGGCGCCCTGGTCGTCGAGGCGGCAGACGGCGCGCAGGGCGCCATCGTCCTCAGCGACGGCCGTGTCGTCGGCGCCAGCTGCGGCGGGGCGGAGGGGCGGGCGGCGTTCTCGCGCCTGCTCAGCTCGGTGCCGATCGCGGCGCATTTTACCGCTCACCCCGAGGCGCGCGCCGTGCGTGCCGGCGATAGCGCCATCGCCCTGGCCATTGCCGCGCTGGCGGCGCTGCCTGAAGCGGCGGCGCACTGACCGAGACGGGAGACCTGACATGACTGATTCGGTGCGCGTCCTCGCCGTCGACGACAGCCTGACCATCCGCAAGGCCCTCGAGCTGATCCTGATCCCCGCCGGCCACGACGTGACCTTTGCCGCCAGCGGCGCCGAAGCGCTCGAGCAGGCGCGCCAGGCCCCCCCGGGCGTGATCCTGCTCGACTTCATTCTGCCCGACATGCGCGGCAGCGAAGTCTGCCGCCAGCTGCGCGACGACCCGCGCACGGCGCAGGTGCCGGTGGTGCTGATCTCGGCGCGCGGCGCGGAGATCCAGCAGGCTTACCACGACGCGCCAAACGTGGTGCGCTACCTTCCCAAGCCGTTCGCCCCCGAGGATGTGCTGGCGGTGGTCGCCGAGATCGGCGCGGCCGGTCTCGCCGTGTCCAGCCAGGATGCGGCGGCGGCGCCCGAGACCGCCGCGCCGGAGCCGGCAGGTGCGACGGCGTCGGCGGCACCCGCTGACGCCGCCGAAACCAGCCTGCAGCTGCCGGACAGCGGCGGTGGCACCGCGCCGGACGAGCCGACGTATGCCGCCGCCGAGGATAGCGCGGATGATCCCGCCGAGAGCACCGTGCCACTCCCCGGCAGCATCGACGGCGCGGCGCGCGGCGCCATCGAGACCATGCTCGAGGCGTTGCGCGGCGGTCTCGAGGGCGTCTACGTCGAAGAGCTCGACACCTCCGGGGCGCTGGCGGACCGCGCCCGCTCCTACACCGACGTCGCGACCCGCCTGCGCGAGCAGCTCGGCGAGGCGTTGCGCCAGGCCGAGTCCGGCGCCAGCGCGGCCCTCTGTGAGGACGGCTCGATCCGTTCGCTCGCGGACACGCTACTCGATTCCTATCGTCGCGTCTGTCGTCTGCTGTTCCGCGCCGCCGCCAGCGGGGCCCTCGACGCCGGCGCCGCGACCGCCGCGCGGCCGCGCGTCCTGATCGCCTGCCACCGCGATAGTCCCGTCTATCCGGCCCTGGCACGCGCCGCCGACGAGGCCGGTGAGGACTGGATCGCGGTGCGTGTCGCGGCCGACTTCCGCCAGCTGCCGATGACCGTGCGCCTGTTCGGTCCGACGCACGTCCTGGTCGACGCCGGCCGCGCCGGTCCGGCCTGGCAGCAGGTGCAGCTGGCGCGCCGCCTGCCCGAGGGTCGGCGGATGCAGGTCGTCGGGCTGCAGTCGGCCGGAATTGCCGCCGACGCCGCCGTGGCCGCCGACGCCGTCGTGGTCCCCGCCAGTGCCGATCTGCTGGCGCTGCTGCGCGGCCACGTCGATCCGCGGCTGGAGGCGGCTGCGTGACGGACGGCGATTCCACTCGGCCGACGAAGCGGCCGACGCACGCCGGCGGACTGACCGCCGAGCTGGCGCTGCGCGACCGCGAGCTGGCCACCCTGCGTGAGGCTCTCGAGGCCGAGCGCGCCGACGCCCAGGCGGCGCGAGCCGCCATGGAGCTGCAACTGCGGGAGGCGGCGCGCGCCTCCGAGATGCGGGCGCAACTCGAACGCGCCCTGGCCGAGCAGCGCGACGAGCGCCGCTGCCTGCTGGCCGATTACGAGCGGGCGCTCGCCGGCCAGGCCGATGAACACCGCGCCGCGCTCGAGCAGGCCGCGGCGACGGCGACTGAATTGCGCGCGCACCTCGACGCGCACCACCGCGCGCTGGCGCTGCGAGAGGCCGAGTTGGCGACGATAACGGGCGAGCGCGACGAGGCTCGCGACGCCGCCGCCGACGCGCAGACGATTCTCGGCGCCACCGAGCACCGGATCGCCGCCCTCGAGGGCGAGGTGGCGCGTCGAGCGGCCGAACTCGAACACCTGCGTGACGGCGTGGCCGCCGAACGGGCCGTGCGTGACGCCGAGGCGGCGCAGGCGACCCTCGCCCTGGGCGAGGAAGCCGCGCGTGCCGCCGCCGCCCTGGCGCGGGCCGACGAGGCGTTGGTCGCGCTCGAGCAGGCGGCGAATGAGCGCGAGCACGAACGCGGCCAGGTGGCGGCGCTGGCGGCACGGTTGGGGGCCCTCGACGGGTTGCTGGTCGAGCGCGACGCGCACGCGCAGAGTCTTGCAGAGCGCGCCGCCGACCTGGAGCGAACGGTGGCAGCGGCGGAGGCCACGGCGCAAGCGGCGCTCGATGCGCTCGACGCGGAGCACACCGCGGGTCGCCAGCTCGCGGCGGCGGCCGAGGACCTGCGCGGTCAACTCGTCGCCACCCAGGCGGCCCTGGCTGCGCGCGACGCCGCCTGGGCCGACCTGCAGGAGGGCCTGGCGGTTGAGCGTGCGGCGCGGGTCGAGGTCGAGGCCGTGCTCGACGCTGCCGGCGCCGACTGGGCGGCGGAGCGGGCGGCGCTCGGCGTGGCCGCCGCGCGGGCCGCCGACGAGGGGGCACAGGCGCGGGCGGCCGTCGTCGCCGAGCACGAGGCACGGCGGCACGAGGGCGAGGCAGCGGCGGCGCTCTTGGCCGACGGCCTGGCCGAACGCGCGACGCTGGTGCATCGCGTCGAGCAACTGCAGGCGGGCCTGGCGGCCGCGGATCAGCGCGCCGCTGCCCTGCGCGCGGACTGTGAGCTGCGCGACCGCGAGGCGGCGGCGATGGACGAGATGCTCGCCGCCGCCCGCGCGACGCGCGAACAGCTCGAGGCGGACGTCGATGGGCTGCGCCGCGCCGCGGCCGCGGCAACCGCCCTGCACCATGAAACGGTCGCCCGGTGGGACGCCGACTCGGCCGCGGAGCGGCGCGAGCATGTCCGCCTGCAGGATGCGTTGGCGGCCGCCGAGCACTCGCTGAATGCCGCCCAGGCGGAACTGCTGGCCCGTCAAGGGGACGCCGCGGCGCTGGCCGAGCGCCTGGCCGAGATCGCCGTGCTGACCGCCAGCCTGACGGCGGTGCAGCGCGACGCGGAGGTGGGGCGGGAGACGCTGGCCGGTGTGTTCGAGCGGTTCGCGCAGGCGGAGGCGGAGACCGAGGCGGCGCGACAGACCGTCGCCGAGCGCGACATGGCGGCGGTCGAGGCGCAGGCCCGGCTCGAGACGTTGCGGCTGGACTGGGCCGAACGCGAGGGCGCCTTCGACGGCGAACTCGCGACCCTGCGTGCAGCGGTGGCGGACGCGCGCGCCGAGGCAGAGGCGGTTCGCAGCGACGTCGCACAGCTACAGGGCGCCCATCGCGAGGAGGCGCGGCGCGCCGACAGTGCGCGCGCCGAGGTCGCCGACCTGCACGCCGCGGCACTGCTGCATGCGGTGTCCCTGGAGGCGGCTGTCGAGGCCGCCCGTCAGCTCGAGGCCGATGCGCAGGCGGTGACGGTGGCGGCCGCCTGGACGGCGGTGCAGGAGATCCGCGCCGATCTCGAGGCGTCTCGCGACACCGCCGCGGCGCACGCCAACCAGGCCGCGACGGCCGCGCAGGCCCTGGCGGAGGTCGTGGCCGAGTCGAGTGCCCGGCAGGATCGACTTGCCGATCTGCACGCGGCGGCGGCCGATCGCGATCGCCAGGCGGAGGTCGCCGCCGCCGCACACGCGGAGGCGCTGGCCGCTGTGCTGCAGGAGTCGACGCACCTGCGTGCGTGCCTGGCGCGAGCCGAGGAGAAGACGGCGCAGGCCGATGCCGAGCGCGAGCTGCTGCTGGCGACATCGCTGGCGCATGCGGAGGAAGCGGCGGCGCTGCGCGGTGAGCTGGACCGCCTCGCGACGCAGCACGCGAGCGCCCGTGAGCAGGCGGTGGCAGGCGCGGCGGCGCTCGAGGACCTGCAGCGCGCGCGCGACGACGCAGCGGTGGCCGTGCAGGCGCGTGACGCGGAACTCGCGCGTCTGGGCGACGAGCAGGTCGCCGCGATGCGCGAGGCCGCAGTGCGCGAGGAGGCGCTGGCGAGCGAGAGGCAGACGCTGGTCGAGCGCTGCTCCGCCCTCGGAGAGCGGCTGAGCGACAGCGAGGCGCGCCGGCGTGCGACAGACGACGCGGCGATCCAAGCGTCCCGTCAGGGGGAAGCCGACGCGGCGGCGCGGCAGCGTGCAGAGCAGGCCCTGCGCGAGCAGGACGAGGCCGCCGGTGCGGCGTTGGCCGAGCTGCGGCAGGTATTGGCCGGCCGCGAGGCGGCGCTGGCCGAAGTGACCGAACAGTTTGAGGCGTTGACGCGGGCCGCTGGCGAGACCGCCGCGCAGCGCGCGCACCAGGAACGCGAGGTCTTGGATCTTGCGCACCGCTGCGAGCAGGCGCTGGGGCGCGTCGCGCACCTCGATGCCGAGTGCGCCGCGGCGGCGGCGCGTAGCGACGAGCAGGAGCGTGTTGCGGAAGAGATCGGCGCCGTACTGGCCCGTCAGCAGGCGGCGACCCGCGAGCTCGAGGCCCAGCTGGCCAGCGAGCGCGCCGACGCGGCGACGCTGTTCGACGAGGCGGTGGAGGAGGCGGTGGCGCTGCGCGCACGCCTGGATGCCGTCGCGGACGAGCTCGAGCAGGCGCGCGCCGGCGCCATCGAGGCGGTGACCGCGCGCCAGGACGCCGACGCGGCAGCCGCCGAGGGCGACCTCCTGCGCGCGCGTCTGGGGGAGCTCGAACCCCTCGTGGAGCTGGCGCCGCGCTGCGCGGCGGCGGAGGCGGCGCGCGATGCGCTGCAGGACGAGGTCGAGACGCTGCGCCTGGCCGCCAGCATGGTGACGCGCGAGCGCGACGAGCTGCACGAGCGCATCGAGCGCCTGGAGCAGGGGATGCTGGCGGCGACGGAGACGCAGGAGCGATTGCTTGGCGACTCGCAGGCGCGCGGCGAACGGCTGACGGGGGTCGAGGGCGAGCTGGCGCGCGTCGCGGCCGCGCGCGAACGCCTGGCCGACGAGTTGAGTTTGGCCCATCAGCAGCTCGACGCGAGTCGTGCCACCGCCGAGCAGCTTGAGCAGCGCGTGGCGACCGCGGAGCGGCAGGTCGAGGTGGCGCGCGAGCACCAGACGCGCCTGCAGGAACAGGCGCTCGACGTCCAACAGCATCTGCTCGACGACGAGGGGCGCCTGGCGTCGATGGCCGTCGATCGCGACGCGGCGCTGCGCGAACGGGATGCGGTGCGGGCCGCGCTCGAGGCCGAGCGCGCGCAGCTCGGCGCGGAGCACGCCGCCGCGGCCCAGGCGCATTCAGAGCAGACCGGCTCGCTCGCCGAGCGCCTGAGCGCCGCCGAGCACGAGCGCGGTGAGTTGCGCGCCCAGGTGGGGTCGCTGTGCGCCCTGCGCGATGCCCTCCAGGAGGAACGCGAGCAGCTACGCCGCACGCTGCTCGGCGCCGAGGACGCGGAGCGCCAGAAGAGCGACATGGCGCGGCTGCAGGCGCGCCTCGAGGAGCTCGAGCACCAGCAGGGCGATGCGGGGCAGCGGCACTCGCAGGCGGTGAGCCTCTACATGATGGAGCTCAACCAACGCAGCGATGCGCTGCGCCAGCGGGAGATCGAGGTCGAGCGGTTGCAGGAGCAACTGCGCCTGATCGGCGAGGCGATGGAGGATGGTGGCGAGCAACTCGCCGGCGTGCGCCGTGCGCGCGACCTGCTCGGACTCCAGGTGCGAGATCTGGAGCCGGCGCGGCCGCGGCCCCGTACCGTCGAAGGGTTGCGGCTGACCGGCGATCGCATCGTGGCGGCTCCGCCCGCCGCCGCGCCGCACGTCGAGGCCCCCGCTGCACCGTCGTCGCGCCAGGAGGCGTCGCGACCGATTCGCAGCGAGGGATCGGGCGATCTGCGCCTGGTCGAGAAGACGTCCGACAGTCGGCCGCCGCCGGTGGCGTCGAGCCGCCATACGGTGGTCGTGCATGTCGAGGATCAGTCTCCACTGCGCGAGGCGGTGTCGGCCGCGGTCGCGCGCGGCGGCGGCCATCGCTACATGGCCCTGGGGGAGGGCGGCGAGCCGCCGTCGGGCGTTGCGCCAGTGCTCGCCGTCAATCTGCTCGCCAAGGACTTCGATCCGGTGGCGACGATTCTCGACCCGCGCTGGGGCCACCGCGACCCGCGCGCCTTCACCTACCTGGCGGCGGGCGCGCGCGGTTTGATCGCCGGCATGGTCGATTTCATCCCATACCCATGCGAACCCGATGCCTGCGCGACGCGCTTGCTCGAGCGTCCCGGTGGCACGCAGCGCCTGCTGATGGTGAGCGACAAGATCGAGGTAATGAACGAGATCCGCGCCGTCTTGAACCGCGTGCGCTGCTCGACCTCGCTGGCGCTCGATGGTCGTCAGGCCTTCGATCTGGTCGGAATGGTGAAACCCGATGCGGTGCTGATCGACCTCACGCTGCCGCGTGGCGAGGGGCTGCGTCTGGTCAACCGCCTGCGTAGCGACCCGAAGACGGCGGCGCTGTCGATCATCTTCGCGCTCGGTGAGCCGCTCGATCTGGGCCGCTTCCGCGCCGAGGCGACGCGCGTCCTCGCCGAGTGCCGCTTCTCGGCGGATGAACTCACCACGTCGCTGGCGCGGGCCCTGAACGACCTCGATCTCCAAGAGGAGGATGTGCGCGCGGCCGGGTGAGCCCCTCAGCGCCCCTGCTGTCGTCGCCGCGCCGCCGCCAGGAGCAGCGGGCCGAGCACCCACCACGGTGCGCCTGCCGCGGCTGGGCCGACGGCGCAGCCGTCGTCATCCGCCGCACGGGCGAGCAGACCCGGCGAGGCCGTGGGCGTCGGCGCCGGGGTCGCCGCATGTGGTTCGACGCACGACCCGGCCGGGCAGTCCGCCTGATCCAGGCACGCGACGCCATCGAGGGCGCCGCCAGCGCAGCGCCGCCCGCTGGCGACGCATGCGGCGTCGCCGCAGCGGGCCGCGTCGACGCACGGCGCGCCCTTCGCCGGACCCGCCGCACAGAGTCGGTGCGTGCCGACGCACGGGCTACGCCCGCGGCAGGCGAACGAGCGGTCGCAACAGGCGCCGCTGGCGCTGCCGCCGCGGCAGGTGCCCGACTCGGGATCGGCGCCGCACAGCGACGTTCCCGAGCAGGTACCGCCGGGGCAGTCGCAGAGGAGGCCCGCATCATCGCCATCGGCGCAGACGCCCTGCACGGCGACGCAGGCTCCGCCCGGGCACTGGATGTCACTGTCGCATGGCGCGCCGTCGGCGGCGCCGGCCGAGCACACTGCCGCCGCGCCCTCGACCCCGAGTGCCCGCTGGGAGGCGCCGGCGGGGACGGTGACGATCGGGCCGCTGCCTCCTGATGGTATGAACCCGCCGTCAGGCGTCGATCCGCCAGAGTACGCAAGTGTGAGCGAATACTCGCCGGGCACGACCGAGGCCGCGATCGCGACGCTACACGTGAACAACACCGCACCGTCGGGGATCGGGTCGACGTTGTCGAGGGCGAGGACGAGTGAACGCAGGCCGTCGCAGCCGCTCGACGGCGTGAAGCTGAATCCGGTGCCGTTCTTGTCGATGGCGGGATTGACGGCGCAGTCCGGCCGACCATTGCCAGAGCGCGCTGCGACCGCGAAACCGGCCGGGAAGCAGAAGTCGACCTCGACGCCGGCGACCGCCCGGCCGCGCGTGTCGAGCGCGACGGTCATGGTCACTCGCTCGCCGGCGCGGCCGCTCACCGGGCGTCCGACGATGAACATCTCGGGGTCGGGCGGTGGAGGAGAGGGTGTGGCGGTGCGCGTCGGTCGCGGCGTCAGGTCCGGCGTCGGCGGGGTCGGTGGCTCGATGGTGATGAGGCCGTCACGGCCACGGCTCTGCAGGACCTCACCCCCGGGACCGGTCGCCGCGACGTCCAGGTTCCGGATCCGATACGTTCCGGGCGTCAGAGACTGGATGCCCCTGAAGGCGCAGAAGTAGGTCACCGTCTCGTCGAGCAGCGGCGTCGGGGCGGCGATGTCGGCGCGCAGGGCGGTGCAGTTATCGCCGCATCCCTCCGGGAGGGCCTTGAAGGTCGCCACCGTCTCCGCCGGTGCTTCGAAGAGGCGGCAATCGAGCGCCTCGGCCTGGCCGCGCAGCACCAGTCCCGGCGGTAGGCGGAGCTCATGGTGAAAGGCGCTGACCGTCTGGGCGCCGGTGCGAATAATGACGTCGAACCCTTCGAGATTGATGGGCACGTATGGGACGACCTGGATCTCGACGTGTGACAGCCCGGGACGTAACGTCGCGGTCGCCGTCGGCGTGAGAGTGCGACTGGGAGTAATGGTGACCGTTGCCGTGCGGGTCGCCGTCGGCGTCGTGGTCGCGGTCGGCGTGGCGGTGGCCGTTTTTGTCGGCGCAGGAGTATACGGAATCTCCGTACAGCCGTCGCCGACGCAGTTCACGGCGACAGCGAAGGGGCGCTCGCCGACCGGAATGGCGTCGAGCACCGCCTCGTCGCCGAGGTCGAGGATGCGCAGTGTCGCGTCGCTGAAATCCGGCACATAGGCGGTGCCGCCGTTGCGCAGCATGCCGATGCCGCTCGGCCAGCGACCGAGCGGCAGGCGGCGCGTCGCCGCGTCGAGCGCGACGTCGACGACCAGCAACTCGCCGCGCCGCGCGTCGGTGACGTAGGCCCAGACGCCGTTGGGATTGACCGCCACCGCGGTCGACTTGCGGCCGACGCGGAAGGTCGAGCGCACCGTCTCGCTGTCGAGATCAATAACGTTGGCCGTCCAAGAGCGGAAGTTGGTGACGTAGGCGGTGCGTCCGTCCGGCGTTACGGCGACGCGGTTGGGGCGGCCCTCGATCTCGATGGTCGCGCGCACCTGGTCGGTGGCGAGGTCGATCACCGACAGCAGACCGGGGTCCCTGCTGAACGAGTTGGTGACCAACGCCGTGCGCCCATCCGGGGTGATGGCGATCGCGTTCGGGCCCGGGCCGACCGCAATGACGGCGACCGTAGTGCCGGCGGCGATGCCGATGGCGCTGACGGTGCCGTCGCCGCGGTTGGCGACGTACACGCGACCGCCGTCGGGTGTGACGGCCAGGCCCACCGGGCCCTCGCCGACCGCAATCGTCACCAGCGCGGCCTGGGTCGAGGTGTCGAGCACCAGGACGCTGTTGCCCAAGAAGCTGCTGACGTAGACCCGGGTGCCGTCGGGCGAGACCGCGACCCCGTTGGGGTCATCGCCGCCCGGCAGATTGGCGACAGCGAGGTGGCTGCCGGTATCGATCACCGAGACATCGTCCGAGCCGAGGTTGGCGACGTACGCGAACGGTTGTGCCACGGCCTGGCCCGCCACCGCCACCCCGCACAGCGCCAGCCGGCGCCCCCAATCGACGATGTTCACCCGCGGTTCCTCCCTCGCGTGCGGCGCCGCTGCGCTGCCGCACGCGGAGCCGAGAGGCAAGTCGCATACCGCGGCCCCGCGCGCCACGGATACGGGTGATTGCCGCCGATGCCGGCGTGGAGCCCCTACCGCCCCCGCCACGATCTCGCGCGGACGCGAGACGCCGTCCGCGCCGGCTGGCCGCCGCCGCGGCCCTAGCGCAGGCCCTGGCGGATCATCTCCTCGGCGATCTGCACGGCGTTGGTCGCGGCGCCCTTGCGCAGATTGTCAGAAACCTCCCACAGCCAGAGGCGGTCGCTGTGCAGGTCCTTGCGGATACGCCCGACCAGCACCTCGTCGTGCCCGGCGACGTCCGATGGCGTCGGGAAGGCGTTGTGCGCCGGATCGTCAACGACGCGCACGCCTGGAAAGGCGGCCAGCGCCGCGCGCGCAGCTTCGGGCGACAGCGGCCGCTCGGTTTCAATCAGCACGGTCGCCGAGTGACCGACCGGCACGGGGACGCGCACGCAGGTCATCGTCACGTCGAGGGAGGGCAGCGCCATGATCTTACGGGTTTCGTGCAGCAGCTTGATCTCTTCGGTGGAGTAGCCGTCGTCGCGGAAGGTCTCGCACAAGGGCACGACGTTGAACGCGATCGGCGCCGCGAACGTCTTCACCACCGGCGCCTCGCCGCGTGCCGCCGCCGCCATCTGCGCGTCGAGCTCGTCGACGCCGGGTTTGCCGGCGCCGCTGACCGCCTGCAGCGTCGTCACGACGACGCGCTTCAGCCCGGCGACGCGGCGAATCGGTTCGAGTGCCATGACGAAGCCGATGGTGGTGCAATTGGGGCAGGAGACGATGCCCTGGTGGTCCTTGAGCGCCTGCGGATTCACTTCGGGAATGACCAACGGAACGTTGGGGTCCATGCGCCACGTGCCGGACTTGTCGATGGCGATGGCATTGCGGCGCGCCGCTTCCGGCGCCAGTTCCTTGGAGAGGTTGCCGGTGGCGGCGAAGAAGACGAAGTCGGCGCCGTCGAACGCCTCCGGCCGGGCGAGTTCGACCGGTAGGTCGCGTCCGTTGAAGCGCACGGTGATGCCGGCCGAGCGCTCGCTGGCCAGCGCGCGCAGCTTGCCGACGGGGAACTGGCGCTCTTCGAGCACCTGCAGAAGTACCTCGCCCACCGCTCCGGTGGCGCCGACGATGGCGATGGTCCGCTTGTCGCTGGTCATGAACTCTGCCTCGCTGCCATCGCGGTCGGAGTCAAGCCGCGGCGTGGGTCATTTCCTGTACGATTGTCCGAGGACGCGCTTGCGTAGCCGGATCGACTGCGGCGTGATCTCGACCAACTCGTCGTCGCCGATCCACTCGACGCCGGACTCGAGCCCCATCTCGCGGTGCGGGGTGATGACGACGTGCTCATCGCGTCCGGAGGCACGGATATTGGTCAGCTTCTTCTCGCGGCAGATGTTCACGTTGAGATCGCTCTCGCGCGAGTACTCGCCGATCACCATGCCCTCGTATACGCGCGTGCTGGGCGGGATGAACATCGTGCCTCGTTCCTGCATGTGGAAGATGGCGTACGGGGTTGCGACGCCCTCGCGATCGGCCACCATGGCGCCGTTGGTGCGCGCCTGGATGTCGCCGTGCCAGGGCTCCCAGCCGTTGAACAGTGCGTTCATGATGCCGGTGCCGCGCGTCTCGGTGAGACAGCGCGAGCGGAAGCCGATGAGACCGCGCGACGGGACCGCGAACTCCAGCCGCACCCGACCGGAGCCGGTGTGCGTCATCTTCGTCATCTTGCCCTTGCGCACGGCGAGTAGCTGCGAGAGGACGCCGATGTAGTCCTGCGGCACGTCGATGAGCAGCAACTCGACAGGTTCGTGCAGGACGCCGTCGACCAGGCGCGTGATGACCGTCGGTTTCGAGACCTGCAGTTCGTAGCCCTCGCGCCGCATCGTCTCGATGAGGATGGCGAGCTGCAGCTCGCCGCGGCCGGTGACGCGCATCTGGTCGGGCGAGTCGGTGTCCTCGATGCGGATACTGACGTTGCGGCGCTTCTCGTACACCAGCCGGTCGCGCAGCTTGCGGGAGGTGACGTACTCCCCTTCGCGGCCGGACCACGGCGAGGTGTTGGCGCCGAAGATCATGGCGATGGTCGGTTCGTCGATGCGGATGGCGGGCAGGGCGCGCGGCTGCTCGCGGTCGGCGATGGTATCGCCGATGTTGATCTCCTCGATGCCGGCCACGGCGACGATGTCGCCGGCGTCGGCGAACTGCGTCTCGATGCGCTTCAGGCCGCGCCAGCCGAGCAGCTGGGTGATCTTCACCGGCCGCTGCGCGCCGTCGGGCGTGCACAGCAGGTACTGGCCGCCGGTCGCGAGGCGGCCGTGCTTGACGCGTCCGATCGCGAGGCGGCCGACGTAGTCGTTGTAATCGAGGTTGTTGCACTGGAACTGCGTCGGCTGATCGAGGTCGACGGCGGGGCCGGGCAGGTCGCGGACGATGAGTTCGAACAGCGGCCGCAGGCTGTCGGACGGTTCGGCCAGCACGCGCGTCGCGGTACCCGCGCGCGCGTTGGTGTAGACGATCGGGAAGTCGAGTTGTCCTTCGTTGGCGTCGAGATCGATGAACAGGCCGTACACCTCGTCGACGACCTCCGCGATGCGCGCGTCGGCGCGATCGATCTTGTTGATGCACACCACCGGTGTCAGGCCCAGGCCGAGCGCCTTCTGCAGTACGAATCGGGTCTGCGGCAGCGGCCCCTCGGAGGCGTCGACGAGCAGCATGACCCCATCGACCATGGCCAGCGTCCGCTCGACCTCGCCGCCGAAGTCGGCGTGGCCCGGGGTGTCGACGATGTTGATGGTGACTCCCGCGAACGCGACGGCGGTATTCTTGGCGAGGATCGTGATGCCGCGCTCGCGCTCCAGGTCGTTCGAGTCCATCACGCGCTCGGCGACGTGCTGGTTGGCGCGGAAAATGCCGCTCTGGTGCAGTAGCGCGTCGACCAGCGTGGTCTTGCCATGATCGACGTGAGCGATGATGGCAATGTTGCGGATGTCGGTGCGGCGCGTCGGCTCAGTCATGGGAATCCCGAAACGTACCAGCCACCGCAGCGTGGTGCTAGCCGGGGGAGGTCTTGCAGGGCGCGGCGCCCGGGCGGCGTGCGGATTCAGGCGTCGGCGAGAGCGGCCGCGACGAGGGCCTGCGCCTCGTCCTGGATACGGCGTAGGTGGTCGGCGCCGCGCCAGCTCTCGGCGTACACCTTATAGATGTTCTCGGTCCCTGACGGCCGGGCGGCAAACCAACCCCCCTCGGTGAGGACCTTGAGGCCGCCGAAGGCGGCGTCGTTGCCGGGCGCGGTGGTGCGCATGGCGGTGATCGCTTCGCCGGCGAGCATCGTCGCCTTGACCTGATCGGGCGAGAGCTTCTGCAGCGCCGCCTTCTGTGCCGGCGTTGCTGGCGCATCCATGCGCTCGTACACGGGCTCGCCGTGTGTCTGCACCAGGGCGCGGTAATGCTCGGCCGGATCGCGGCCGGTGACAGCGGTGATTTCGGCCGCCAGGAGGGCGGGGATGAGGCCGTCCTTGTCCGTCGTCCACACCGAGCCGTCGCGGCGCAGGAACGACGCGCCGGCGCTTTCCTCGCCGACGAAGCCGAGCGAGCCATCCATCAGGCCGTCGACGAACCACTTGAAGCCCACCGGCACCTCGAACAGGCGACGGCCGAGGCCGGCGGCGACGCGGTCGATCATGCTGCTGCTGACGATCGTCTTGCCGATCCCGGCATCGCCGCGCCAGCCGCCGCGATGCCGGAAGAGGTAGTCGATCGACACCGCCAGATAGTCGTTGGCGGGGATCAGGCCGACGCCGCGCGTGACGATGCCGTGCCGATCGTGGTCCGTGTCGCAGGCGAAGGCGATGTCGAAGCGGTCCTTCAGGGCGATCAGCCGCGCCATCACATAGGGCGAGGACGGGTCCATGCGGATCTTGCCGTCCCAGTCGAGCGTCATGAAGCGGAAGGTCGCGTCGATGGTGTCGTTCACCACCGTCAGATTGAGCTTGTAGCGCTCCGCGATCACCGGCCAGTAGTGCGTGCCGGCGCCGCCGAGCGGATCGACGCCGAGGCTGATGCCGGAGCCGCGGATGGCGTCGAAGTCGAGAACGTTGGCGAGGTCGCCGACGTAGGCGTCGATGTAGTCGTGTTCGCGCGTCGTCGCGGCGCGGCGGGCGCGTGCCAGCGGCATTCGCTGGACGCCCTGCAGGCCGCCTGCCAGCATCTCGTTGGCCGTGGTCTCGATCCAGCGTGTCAGCGCCGTATCCGCTGGGCCGCCGTTCGGCGGGTCGTACTTGAAGCCGCCGCCATCGGGCGGGTTGTGCGACGGGGTGATGACGATGCCGTCGGCGAGACCGCTGGTGCGACCGTGGTTGAAGGTCAGGACGGCGTGCGAGATCGCCGGCGTCGGGGTGTACTCTTCGTGCGGCGCGATGCGCACCTCGACGCCGTTGGCCGCCAGCACTTCGAGCGCCGAGGCGAAGGCCGGCACCGACAGCGCGTGCGTGTCCATGCCGAGGAACAGCGGGCCGGTGATTTTCTGCGCCTTGCGGTGCATGCAGATCGCCTGGGTGATGGCGAGGATGTGCCACTCGTTGAAGGACTGATCGAAGGACGAGCCGCGATGGCCGGAGGTGCCGAAGGCGACGCGCTGCGTGGCGACGGCCGGATCGGGGCGTTCCGTGTAGTAGGCGGAGATCAGCTTCGAGATGTCGACCAGGTCGGCGGGTTGAGCCGGCGTGCCGGCGCGTGCGTGTACGGGCATCGGATTGGGGCCAACCGGCGGTGGCTCAGCCGACCTTGCGCAGCGTGTCGCTCTTGCCGGCGATACAGGCGAGCAACTCGGTCCAGGAGGCGACGAAGGCCTCGGCGCCTTCCTTCTGCAGCCGCGCGGCGAGCGCATCGACATCGATGCTGGCGGCGGCGAAGGCGGCCAGGGTCGACTCGGCGTCACCGCCGTCGACCGGCATGACGTCGCCCAGGGTGCCGTGGTCGCCGAAGGCGAGCAGGGTCTCCTCCGGCATGGTGTTGACCGTGTCGGGCGCCGCCAGGGCGCCGATGTACAGCGTATCGGGCGCCTGCGGATCCTTCGTACCGGTGCTGGCCCAGAGAAGCCGTTGCGGCTGGGCCCCTTTCGCGGCCACGGCCTGCCAGCGCGCTCCGGCGAGCAGGTCGCGGTAGGCTTTGTAGGTCCGCCCGGCGATGGCGATGCCGAGCTTGGCGCGCAGCGCCTCGGGCGTCTTGCCGAGCACCGCCTTGTCCCAGCGGCTGATGAACACCGAGGCGACCGAGCCGACGCGCGCATCGAGCCCAGCCGCGATCCGACGCTCGATACCCCGGAGGTAGGCGTCGGCGGCGGCGATGTATTGCTCGCGCGAGAAGAGCAGGGTGACGTTGACCGGGACGCCAGCGAAGATCGCGGCCTCGATCGCCGGCAGGCCTTCCGGCGTCCCCGGGATCTTGATGAACAGGTTCGGTCGCGCCGCGCGCGCGTGCAGGTCTCGGGCCGCGGCGATCGTTGAGGCCGTGTCGTAGGCCAGGGTCGGCGGCACCTCGAGCGACACCCAGCCGTCGACGCCGCCGCTGCGGTCGTGGGCGGGGTGGAAGAGGTCAGCGGCGTGGGTGAGATCCTCGAGGGCGAGCTCGAAGAACAGCGCTTCCGCGGTCTTGCCATCGCCGGACTTGGCGCGGATGGCGTCATCGTAGAAGTCGTGCTTGCTGATTGCCTGATCGAAGATGGTCGGATTCGAGGTGAGCCCCGTCACCGACAACTCATCGATGTAGCGCTGCAGGGTGCCGCTGCTCAGCAGCCCGCGCGTGATGTTGTCGAGCCACAGGCTCTGTCCGAGATCGTGCAGACGGTGGGTGGGTTTCATTGGCGTCCTCCAGCTCGCCCGTCATCGTCGCAGCAAGGCGGAGCCGGTGCAAGCGCGCCTGGTGCGTTCCGTCGCCGCCCGGGGTGCGCTATCGTCGCGGGGAATGGAAGCGGCCGACCTCGACACCGTGGCCGCGCGTTTCTCGGCCGTGGCCCCGGCGGTGGACGCTTGCACGGTGCGGCTGATCGACGAGCGCAACGAGCATCTCGAGGTGCGGCGCGGGGTGGTGCAGCCGCCGCGCGTCGCGTACGACCGCGGCGCCATGGTGACGGTATGGGACGGTGGTGGTGTCGGTTACGCGGCGACGCCCGACCTGAGCGCCGCCGGCCTGCGCCGGGCCTGCGCCGCCGCCGCCGACTGGGCGAGGGCGACGGCGGCACGACACGTGCTGCGCGGTGTGACGCCGCCGGCGCTGCCAAGTGGCGGCGAGTACCGGTCGCGCGTCGTCATGCCCTGGAGCGACCTCAGCCTGGCCGACAAGATTGCCCTGCTGCGCGGCGAGGCGGAGCGGCTGCGGCCGGAGCCGCGCATCGTCGACTGGGAGGCTAGTCTCTGGCACACGACGCTCGATGTCCTGTTGGCCGATGCGGCGGGCGGGCGGGTGCGGCAGCGCTTCGAGTTCCTGATGCCGTCGCTGAGCGCGACGGCGAACGCCGGGTCGGAGACGCAGTCGCGTACGTTCGGCGGACACGCCCATTGTCGCCAGGGCGGACTGGAGATCCTGCGTGACACCGGTTTCGCCGACGCCGCCCCGCGCGTCGCTGCCCAGGCGCTGGAGCTGCTGATGGCGACCGACTGCCCGGTCGGCACGTGCGACCTGGTCATCGCGCCCGACCAGATGATCCTCCAGGTACACGAGTCGATCGGCCACCCGCTCGAGCTCGACCGGATCCTCGGCGACGAACGGAACTACGCCGGGCGCAGCTTCGTCAGCCTCGATATGTTCGGGTCGTATCGCTACGGCTCCGACCTGTTGACGGTCACCTTCGACCCATGTCGTCCCGAGCAGGCGGCCAGCTACGGCTTCGACGACGAAGGGCAGGCGGCGCGTCGCGTCGAGGTCATCCGCGACGGCGTCCTCCTCCGGCCGCTCGGCTCCGCCACGTCGCAGGCGCGCGCCGGGCTGGACGGCGTCGCCAACGCGCGCGCCGCGGGATGGACGCGGCCGCCGATCGACCGCATGGCGAACCTCAATCTCGAACCCGGCGACGGGTCCTTCGCAGAGCTCGTCGGCGCGGTCGAGCGCGGCGTCTACGTCGAGACCAACTGCTCGTGGTCGATCGACGACTCGCGCAACAAGTTCCAGTTCGGCTGCGAATGGGGCCGGCGCATCGTCGACGGCGCCCTCGGCGAGGTGGTGCGGAACCCGAACTACCGCGGCGTGTCGGCGACGTTCTGGCACAGTCTCGCCGGCGTCGGCCGCGCCGACACGGTCGAGGTACTGGGCACTCCCTGGTGCGGCAAGGGCGAACCGAACCAGATCATGCGCGTCGGCCATACGGCGCCGACCTGTCTGTTCCGCGGCGTCGAGGTCTTCGGCGGCGCCATCTGAATGGGACCGGGGCGGCCCGCACCGGTGCCGTGGTGGAGGTCCCCGCCGGGGCCATCCGGTGGCGGACGCCGCCGTGTGCCGGCAGGCGGTCCAGACCCGATGCTGGACCGCACCGCCGGGCCGGGCTAGCAGGATGCAACCGTGCAGAGCGCCTTCTTCGCCATCGCCGACGCCATTCCGCTGCTGCTGCGCGGCGACGAGGTGTTCACCAGCCACTTCGTCGGCGAGCAGTCGGACTTCGTCCGCTTCACGCGCGGCGCGGTGCGGCAGGCCGGATCGGTGCAACAGGGTGCCGTGACGCTGGATCTCATCGAGGGCCGCCGGCACGCGAGCGGCACACTGACGCTGAGCGGTGATCCGGTCGCCGACCGCGCCCGCCTGGCGCACCTGGTCGTCGAACTGCGCGACCTGCGTGCTCAACTCGACGAGGATCCCTACCTGCTGTACGCCACCACGCGGCACTCGACCGAGTGCCGCCGCAGTGCGGTTCTGGCCAGCCCCGCGGATGCGGTCGCGGCGGTGCACGGCATTGCCGCCGGCCGCGACCTGGTCGGCATCTACGCCGCCGGCTCTGTCCATGCGGGCTTCGCCAACTCCTTCGGGCAGCGCAACTGGTTCACCAGCGAGAACTTCAACCTGGATTGGAGCTTCTTTCACGACACGGACAAGGCCGTGAAGGGCGCCTATGCGGGAACTCAATGGGATGTCAGTGAGTTGCAGGCGAGAGCCGCGCTGCTGGGCGAGCAGTTGGCGTCCCTCGGGCGGCCGGCGCGCCGCATCGAGCCGGGGCGCTACGGGGTCTATCTGGCGCCGGCGGCGGTGTGGGAGCTGCTCGGCATTCTCGGCTGGGGCGGTTTCGGATTGCGCGCGCACCGCACCAAGACGACGCCGCTGCTGCGCATGATCGAGGACGGCGCCCGGCTACACCCGGACCTGTGTCTGCGCGAGAATACCGCTGGCGGCGCGGCGCCGGACTTTCAGGAGGCCGGCTTCCTGCGCCCGGATGCGGTGACGCTGATCGAGGGGGGTGCCTACCGCGACTGTCTGGTGTCGCCGCGCTCGGCGGTCGAGTACGGCGTTGCGACCAACGGCGCCTCCGCTGCCGAGTCGCCGGCGTCACTCGACCTCGCCGCCGGCACCTTGTCGCGTGACCGAGTCCTCGGTGAGCTCGGGACTGGCATCTACGTCAGCAACCTCTGGTACCTGAACTTCTCCGACCGCGTCGCCTGCCGTGCCACTGGCATGACGCGGTTCGCTACCTTCTGGGTCGAGGGGGGCGTCATTCAAGCGCCACTCGAGGTGATGCGCTTCGACGAGAGCATTTACCGCATCCTCGGCGAAAATCTCGTCGCCCTGACCAGCGAGCGTGATTTCATTCTCGACCCCGCGTCGTACTTCCAGCGCTCCACCGACAGCGCCCACGTGCCCGGCGCTCTGGTCGAGGACTTCACGCTGACGCTGTGAAGGATTCGCTGTTTCGACACGCCTCTGAGGGGTGCGTGCGTACCGGGCGAAGCCCGCGAGGCCGGTTGCGCAGGCTGTGGGATTTCCCGCCCGCGCATCCTGCGGCAGAGGACGCTTACGGCGTTGAGGCGACCAGTGCTTCCAGAAAAGCGTCATTGGCGGCGATCGCCGCCGCATCGCCGGCGTCGGCGCCGTTGTTGAGGATCGCGAACACGACGTCCGAGCCGTCGCGCAGGCGAGCGTAGCCCGACAACGTCGAGGCGCCGTTGAGCAGGCCGGTCTTGGCGCGGGCGCGGTCCGTCGCCGCGTGGGCGCGCTTGCGCAGCGTCCCGTCGCGGCCGGCCAGCGGCAGGGCGGCCGCGAAATCGGGCGCGACGGTGAACGACTCGCGCGCCGCGCGCAAGGCGCTGACCAGGGTGCGCGGCGTGACGCGATTGGCGGCCGAGAGGCCGGAGCCGTCGAGCATGACCAGGCCGCCCTGATCGACGCCGAGCGCGGTCAACTGCGCCTGCGCGGCGGCGACACCATTGGCCCACGAGCCGGGGGCGCCGCTGGCGTGCGCGCCCAGGTCCTTGAGCAGGATCTCGGCGATATTGTTGTTGCTCCACTTCATCAGTAGCGCGACGATCTGCGCCAGCGGACGGCCCTTGAAGGTCAGTAGGGTGGTGAAGCCAGCCGGGGTGGGGCCCACGCGGTCGCCGCCGTCGACGGCGATGCCGAGGGCCGCCAGCTGCAGGCGGAGCACGGCGCCGGCATAGCGCACCGGGTCGCTGACGCTGCGCGGCACCTGCACCGGGGCGCCGCCGCGCGGCACGCTGCCGGACACGGTGACGCGCTCGCCGCCGTCTGCGCTGCTCCGCTCGACGGCGATCGCCGCCGGGCTGCCGGCGCGCACCTGGTCGACCAGGCGCAGATAGGGGACGGGCGGGTCGATGCTGACGCGCGGCGGGTCCGCTGTCGCCGCTGGGGCCACTTCGACGATGAACGAGCCGTAGTTCGCCGTCAGCGCGGCGACCGGCGCGTGGTAGGCGCGCGCCGATCCATCGCCCCAGCCGGGATGCCAGCGCTGCGTGTCGAAGTAGCCATCGTCGAGCAGGATGTCGCCGCGCACGCGCCGCAGGCCGAGGCGACGCAGGTCGGCGGCCAGGCGCCACAGCTCCTCGGAGGTCAGGGCCGGGTCGCCGCCGCCGCGCATCGCCAAGGTGTCGACGCCGCCGGCGGCATCGATCGGCGCGTCGGCGGACACGGTGGTGGTGAACTGGTGGGCCGGACCGAGCGCGGCGAGGGCGGCCAGGGCGGTGAGGACCTTCATGTTCGACGCCGGCACCAACGGCCGGTCGGCATTGCGGGCGAACAGCTCGCTCCCGTCGGCGGCGCGGACGACGAGGACGCCGACGGTGGCGCCGCGGCAGCCGGGGTGGGCGAGGGCGGTGCCGAGCCGCTCGCCCAGGTCGCCGCCACGCGCCGGCGCCGCGACGGCGCACAGGGCAAGTGGCAGCGCCAGCAGCGCCCGGCTCAGCGGCCGCATCCGTCCAGGGCGCCGCGGACGGCGCGGACGATCTCGTCGACGGTCACCGCGCCGTCGCCGTTCGGGTCGGCGGCGAGGCACAGGGCCAGCGACCGCGTCTCGAGGCTGACGCCAACAGCGGTGACGGCGTCGGCCACTTCGACGGCGCCGTCGAGGTCGCAGTCCCCCGCACAGGGGACCGCCGCGAAGGGATCGGCGAAGCGCGGGGTGTTGAGGAACTCGTCGTCGGTCAGCGCTTCGAGGAAGGCGAGCAGGTCGGCCTTCTCGCGCTCGGTGAGGAGGAAGCGCTGGATGAACTGACCGCGCGCCGGGCTCTCGGCGCCGACGCCGGCGTGCTCGCCCTCGCTGATGGTGCGGCCGCCGGCGGCGTAGTGGTCAAGCACCTCGCTCAGCGTCGCGACGCTGCCATCGTGCATGTATGGCGCCGTCACCGCGATGTTGCGCAGCGTCGGTGCCTTGAAGCGGCCCATGTCGCGGGTCTCACCGGTGATCTCGAAGGCGCCGACGTTCTCGGGTGGGTAACACCCCATCGCCTGCAGTCCGGTGCCTTCGCAGTTCTCCCCCGGCGGTGTCGTCGAGCACTGCAGCAGGTCGAGCTCGGGCAGGCCGAAGTCGGCGCAGCGCAGGTTGTAGAGACCGTTGTTGTTGAACGGACGATCGGTGACGTTGTTCGAATGGTCAACAGAGGCAGTGAAGTTGAAGCCGCCGTGGCAGTGCTGGCACTCGCGCTTCGGGCCGCTGTCGTCGAGGTCGAAGAAGAGCGACTCGCCGCGTTTCGCCGACGCCGAGATGGCATCGTCGTCGATGCCGTAGGCGTAGCGCTCGTACGGGGTGTTGCCGCTGAGCAGCGTGCGTTGGAAGGACGCCAGCGCCTGCGTGATGGTGCGCAGGCTGATCTGGTCGGCGGCGCCGGGGTAGGCCTCGGCGAAGAGCCGCCGGTAGCGGGGGGCGGCGGCGAGGCGAGCGAACAGCATCTGCTCTTTGCCGGCCAAGCCGAGCTCGACCGGTCCCTCGCCGAACATCGGGATCAGCGCCTGAGTCTCGAGCGCGAACAGCTCCGGGTTTGCCCAGGTCAGGGTGCCGGCGTAGCCGATGTTCGCCAAACTCATCGAGCTGCGAGGATGCAGTTGGCCGGTGGAACCGAGGGCACGCGCCCGGCCATCGGTGAAGGCGCGCCCCTGCTCGTGACAGGAGGCGCAGGAAAAGGTCTGGTTGCCCGACAGGTTGGTGTCGTAGAACAGCAGGCGCCCGAGCTCGACCTTTTCCCAGGTGAGCGGATTGTCGGCCGGGATGCTGAGCGGCGGAAAGCCGCGCGGCAACGTCGGTGCATAGGGCGTATCGGCGCGCGCGACGCCGCGTATCGAGGCCAATACGGCGAACGTCAGGGCGGCGAGGAGACGGCAGGCGGCCACGTGGCGATTGTGGGAGTCGGCGGCGCGTAGGTCAAGGTGACCGAAGGTCGCGGTGCGGGTGTGTCCGTTGCCGGCCCGCGGGGGGAGCGCTATAGCGCCGGCTGCGTGTAGCGCGAGGAGGCCTCGGGATGGCGAAGCAGTTCGAGCTGACGGACGAGATGAAGGCGCAGGTCGGGCGCGAGTCGCCGCCCTGGACGATGGAGGTGACGACCACCAGTGTGCGCGCCTTCGCGCGCGGCGTTGGTTACACCGACCCGGTCTACTTCGACGTCGCCGCGGCGCAGCGCGCCGGCTATCGCAATCTGCCAGCGCCGCCGACCTATCTCGGCACGCCGGTGTTCATTCCGGGCGATTCCGACAACACGTTCAGCGCCCCGCGCGCGGCGCGCATGGCGATCAACCACGGCCTCAAGGGCCTCCTCGACGGCGGTACCGACACCGAGTACTTCGGCGACATCTGCGCCGGCGACACCCTGACGGTCGTCAGTCGCATCGCCGCCCTCGATGTCCGCCAGAGCCCGAGCCTGGGCACGATGCTCCTGATGACCACCGAGAACGACTTCACCAACCAGCACGGAACCAAGGTCGCGGCGCAGCGCGGCCAGGCGATCTTTTACTGATGGAGGGGCGCATGGCGGCCACCTGGGACACGATCACCGAGGGCGACGCGCTACCCGAGCTGCGCAAGACGCCCGACGTCGAGCAGCTGGTGAAGTACGCCGGCGGCTCGGGCGACTTCAATCCGCTGCACTACGACTTCAGCTTCCCGCAGGCGAAGGAGATCGGCTCGATCATCGTGCACGGGCGCTTCAAGTACGCGGCGTTGGGCGAGCTGGTGTCGAATTGGCTCGCCCACAACGGCCGCGTCGTGCGCATCGCCTGCCAGTACCGAGGTATGGATCTGCCGTACAAGACGATCGTCTGCCGCGGCACGGTGCAGCGCAAGTGGCAGGAGGGCGGCGAGAAGCGCGCCGAGCTGGAGATCTGGACCGAGAACTGCGAGGGCAAGAAGACCACGCCGGGCACGGCGGTGGTCGCCTTTCGCTAGGCGGCGGGGCAGCCGTTGAGGGCGTTGTTGACGCCTTGGATGAGGTCGCTGACGCTCACCATACCGTCGCCGCCGGGGTCGCAGGCGGGGCAGGTCGACACCGGCTGCGCGCCGAGCGCGACGTTGACGCAGGTGATGAGGTCGGCGACCGACACCATCGCGTCGCCGGCGCAATCGCCGACACACGGCTGGGGCATCGTCGTCGGGGTTGGGGTGGGGCTCGGCGATGCGCCCGGCGTGCGGGGGCTCGGCGTCGCCGAATCGATGGCGGTGGCGGTCGCTGTCGTGGTGGCCTGACCGGTCGGGCCGCTGGTCGGCGTCGCGGTGGCAGTATGCGTCGCACTGACGGTCGGATCGGGCCCACACGGCTGCACGCTGGTGTCGATGACGCTGATCAGCGGCGGCAGGATCGATGCACCGGCGACGATCTGCGGCTCGTGGCCGGGGCCCGCATAACGCACCTGATTCAAGCCGCTGCCGGTGTCGGCGCGCATGGTGCCGGCGATGCTGGTCCGGGCGCGCCCGATCAGGACCACCTCGCCCTGCGCGCGCAGCGCGCTGAGGCGGCCGGCGGGGGCGAGCTGCAGCAGACAGGCGCGCGCCAGGATCGAACCGCCGAGACTGCCGGCGCCAGCGCCGCCGTCGGCCAGTCCGTCACCCTGGATCAGCATATCGCCGCCGGCCGCCAAGGTCAGGGTGCCGCCGTCACCGCTGCCGTTACCGCTGGCGCCGAGGCTGGCGGTCGCGGCCAGGGTCAGCGCGCCGCCGGCGGCGATGTCGATCTCGCCGCCGCCGTCACCGCCGCCGCCGGCGGCGACGACGCCGAAGATCGTCACGTCGCCGGTGGCATCGCACGTGACGCCGCCGCCGCTGCTCTCGGTGCTCAGCGCCGAGGCGTCGATACGGCCGCGTAGCTTGAGCCCGCCGGCAGTGGCGCTGACCTCGACGTCGCCGCCGAGACCGTCGGGGCCGCCGGCGGTCGCCAACAGTCGCGCTCCGCCGCCGAGTGCGACGCTGCTGCCGATCAGCGACACGGAGCCGCCGTCGCCGCCGCCGTCGTCTTCCGAACCGGTGCGGCCGTTGGCGGCGAGCTCGCCGTCGACACGCAGCGCAGCGGCGCTGGTGAGGAGCACCTCGCCGCCGGAGCCGCCGCTGGCGGTCCCGCTGGTGCGAATGGTGGCGCCGGCGCCAACCGCCAAGGCGGCGGCGCTCGCCAGGTCGGCGCTGCCACCGTCGCCGCCGGTGGCGAGGATCTCGCCGCTGACGGTCAGATCGCCGCCGGCGCGGACGGTGATGTCGCCGCCGAAGTCCTCGGCGCCGCCCCGCACGCTGATGTCGCCCGACAGGACGACCTGCGAGCCCTCCAGCCGCACGTCGCCGCCGCCGCTGTCCATGGCGTCGCTGCGCGCCTCGATCGGCCCGCTCACCGTCAACGGCCCGGTGGCAGTCAGCATGACGGCGCCGCCGGGCGCCCCGGAGGCGTCGATACGCCCCGCCGTGGCGATGGTCCCGGCGGTGACGATGATCTTCCCACCGGGCAGATTGCTCGTCCCGTCGGCGAGCAGCCGCCCGCCGCTGAGGACCTGCAACTCGCCGGCGCGCAGCGTCATGGTGCCGCTGCTCAGGTCGAGGGCGCCGGTGGACGTGACGCGCAGGGCGCGGCTGCCGACGTCGATGATCGAGCCCGGTGTCACATCGAAGGTGCGGCTGACGAGACACGGGTCCGCCGTCGGCATGCACAGGTCGTCGGCCGCGGTAGCCTGGGCGACTGTCGGACGCAGCGTCAGGAGCGCGGCGGCAAGGACGATGAAGGAAGGAAGATGAGGCACGATACAGCGGCAGGCTACCAGCCCGCCGCGCCGAAGGCACCTGGAAAGCGTCGCGGTCGGGGTTGGCCACTGCGAGGCGATTCCGGTACACAGCCGGGATAACCGCATTTCCCGGAGAGGAAAAAAGGAGATCCGATGTCGATTCGCATTCCCGCCGCCCTGGTGTTGGCGCTCTGCCTGGCGGCCCCGACGCTGGCCGCCGATCCGCAGACCGACGAGCAGAAGACGGTCTACTCGATTGGCGTCGCGCTGGCGCAGAGCCTGCAGCCCTACTATCTGTCCCCGGCCGAGGTCGCCCTCGTGCAGCAGGGCCTCACCGACGGCCTGGCGGACAAGCCGAAGGTCGATCTGAAGGAGTACCGCGTCAAGCTGCAGCAGCTCGCGCAGCAGCGCGCCACGTTGGCGGCCGAGGCCGAGAAGAAGGACGCCCAGGGCTTCCTCGACAAGATGGCGAAGGAGAAGGGCGCGCAGAAGACCGAGAGCGGACTGATCTTCTTTGAGATCGAGCCGGGCAAGGGCGAGATCCCGAAGGCGACCGACACGGTCAAGGTCCAGTACCACGGCACGCTGCGCGACGGCACGGTCTTCGACAGCTCGAGAGATCGCGGCACCCCGGCGACGTTCCCGCTCAATCGGGTCATCCCCTGCTGGACCGAAGGCGTGCAGAAACTCAAGGTCGGCGGCAAGGCGAAGCTCGTCTGCCCGTCGAGCATCGCCTACGGCGATCGCGGCGCTCCGCCGAAGATCAAGCCCGGCGCACCGCTTGTCTTCGAGGTTGAACTGATCGCCATCGAAGCCGCCGCGCCGGCACCGGCGGCGGCGCCGGCGGCCAAGCCGCACCCGTAACCACCACGCTGGACGGCGCGGCCCGCGCAAGCGAGCCGCGCCGCCGCCAGTGCAACAGGACCGAGGACGTCATGTCCGACTATGGATTCTGGAATCTCGCCCAGCGCGAGCCCGAGCACCTGGCCCTGATCGAACCCGACGGGCGCCCGTGGCGCGCCGGCGAGTTGCTCGCCGAGGCCAATCGTCTGGTGCACGGTCTGCGCGCCCTGGGCCTGCGGCAGGGGGACTGCGTCGCCACCTGCCTGCCGAACGGGGCGCCGATGCTGCTCACCTACCTCGCCGCGGCGCAGGCCGGATGGTACCTGACGCCGATCAACCACCATCTGACGGTGGCGGAAGCGGGGTACATCCTCGGCGATTGCGAGGCCAAGGCGTTCATCGGCGACGAGCGCGTTGCCGCTCTCTGCGTCGGTGCCGCCGATCTCGCCGGCCTGCCGGGCCCGGCGCGCTTTGCGCACGGCACCGTGCCCGGGTTTCAGTCCTTCGACGCCCTGCGCGCGGGGCAGTCCGCCGCCATGCCGAGCGATCGCGTCGCCGGGCAGGTGATGAATTACACCTCCGGCACGACGGGGCGTCCGAAGGGCGTGCGGCGGCCGCTGGCCCCGTATGATCCGGACGCGGTGTTCTCGATGTTCGCGATGTTCCTCGGCATGTTCGGCGTGCAGCCTCATACCGATAATGTCCACCTGTGCGGGTCGCCCCTGTACCATACCGCGGTCCTGGTCTTCGCGGGTTCCTCGCTGCATTACGGCCACACCGTGGTGTTGATGGATCGCTGGACGCCGGAGTTGTGCCTGGAGGCGATCGCGCAGCACAAAGTCACCACCAGCCATATGGTGCCGACGCAGTTCCACCGCCTGCTCGCACTGCCTGAGGAGGTGAAGCGCCGCTACGACGTCTCTTCGCTGCGCCACATGGTGCACGCCGCGGCGCCGTGTCCGGTCGACGTCAAGCGGCGGATGATCGAGTGGTGGGGCGCGACGATCTACGAGTACTACGCCGCCAGCGAGGGGGGCGGCACGCTCGTGACCCCGGAGGAGTGGCTGCGCTACCCCGGTACGGTCGGGCGCGCCTGGCCGAGTTCGGAGATCCGCATCTTCGACGAGGCCGGCGATCCGTGTCCGGTCAACCAACCGGGGACGGTGTACATGGCCCTCGGCGCCGCCGACTTCAAATACCACAAGGATGACGAGAAGACCGGGGCGAACCGGCGCGATGGGTTCTTCACCGTCGGCGACATCGGCTACCTCAATGACGAGGGCTACCTGTTCCTCTGCGATCGCAAGATCGACATGATCATCTCCGGTGGCGTCAACATTTACCCGAGCGAGGTCGAGTCGGAGTTGCTCAAGCACCCGCAGATCGCCGATGTGGCAGTGTTCGGCATTCCCAACGAGGATTGGGGCGAAGAGGTCAAGGCGGTCGTCGAACCGGCGCCCGGGGTCGAGGTCGGCCCGGCCCTCGCCGAGGCGATTCTCGCCTGGTGCCAGGCCAACGTGGCGAAGTACAAGTGCCCCCGCAGCATCGATTTCGTCGACGCCCTGCCGCGCGACCCGAACGGCAAGTTGTACAAGCGCAAGCTGCGCGACCCCTATTGGGCCGGGCGTGAACGCGCCATCTAGCGGCGCCGTAATCTCGTTGCCTTTCGCGTCGTTCGTATGGCTATTTGCGTACACAAGGGGGGTTCCATGCGGAGACTGACGGGGCGGCTCGGACTGATCGCGGTGGTGATGACGCTGCAGGCCGTGACCGCGCAGGCGCAGACGCTCAAGGTCCTGGTGACCAACGACGACGGCATCGCCGCGCCGGGCATCGATGCCCTGGTGGTGGCGCTCGATGCCAACCCGAACATCGACCTGACGGTGATCGCCCCGGCGACGAACTCCAGCGGCACGGGTGAGAACCGCACGACGACGACCATCGGTGTCTTCGCGGGAACGACGGCGAGCGGCTTCGTCGGCAAGGCGGTGAGCGGCTTCCCGGGCGATACGACGACCTTCGGCTTGCTGCAGGAGATGCAGGCCAACCCGCCGGATCTGGTCGTCTCGGGCATCAATCAGGGGCAAAACCTGAGCGCCGAGATCATCCCGGTGTCGGGGACGGTCGGCGCCGCCAGTTGGGCCGCGCGGCTCGGCGTGCCGGCGTTCGCGGTCAGTGCCGGCTTCGGCCCGAGCTTCGGTCCGTCGGATTACACCGACGCGGCGCAGTTCACGGCCGACCTGGTCGAGGTCTTCCGCACCAAGAAGGGCTTCCGCAAGAAGATGCTGGAGAAGGAGGCGCCGTACCGCGGCGTAGTGCTGAACATCAACTTTCCCACCTGCGCCGTCGGCAGCGTGCGCGGCGTGCGCGTCGTGCCGGTGGCGCGCCTCGGCGTCTACAGCGGCTACTCGCTGGTGTCGGATATCGGCGGCGTGCAGACCTGGCAGCCGAGCATCGTCACGGGCAATGCCTTCTCGAACGACTGCACGTCGACGCTCGACGAGGTTGGTTCCGATCTCGAGGCCTTCAACAACGGCTTCGCCACGGTCACGCCGCTGGATCCGGAGCGCAATGCCACCGGCCGCAAGCTGAAGGACTTCAAGTTCACCGAGAAGCTCTTCTGAGCCGGCGGGCGGGCGCGTGCGTCAGCGAACCCGCCCGCCGAGCTTGACGATCGCGGCAAAGGCCGCCTTGGCGACCGGTTGCACCGAGAGGCGGGATTGGCGCAGCAGGACCATGTCGGCGAGCGCCGGCGCGCGCTTGATCTGGTCGAGCGTCACCGGGTCGCGCAACGCATACACCGCCTCGACGTCGACGACGGTCCAGGCGGGCGCCCGCGGATCGTCGTACGGCTGCGATGCGATGCGCGCCACCCCGAGTACGCGGCGCTCGTCGACGGAATGGTAGAACAGCGCCAAATCGCCCGGGCGCGTGGCGCGCAGGTTGTTGCGCGCCTGGAAGTTGCGCACGCCGTCCCAGACGGTCCGGCCGTCGCGCTGCAGATCCGCCCACGCGTAGGCGCCGGGCTCGGATTTCAGGAGCCAGTGATTCATGGCGGTTTCCGTAGCCGAGGCGACGGCGCCTGAGCAACCAGCCCGCCGCGCCCGCCGCGGTGCCCACTGCGGAGCGTGCCCGCTGCGGGCCGTGGACGCCGCCCTGCGTGTCGTCGGAGTGCCTGACGGCGTCGTCGGAGTGCACGCATGGGTCCGATACGGGATGTTCCGTCAACGACTCCATCTCATCCGGGCTAGCCGGTGTGCCGTGCAAAGACGGCGATCTCCAGTGGGTGTGAGTCCCACCCGGTAATTGGTCGCTCCAGCCGGAAGCAGTCGGGGCGGTGAGGGGAGGTAACGAATCGCGCTGAAACACTCCGATGACAAAGGGTCGCGAGAGGCGACTCAGCACGTATGCAGGCCGTAACACGAGTGAACGCCGAGCAGGCCTCGAAAAGGATAACGTGGGAGCCGACCCGTACGGATAGGGGGGAGGCCGCTACTGACTGGAGAGTACGAGCGACAGAGTCCAGGCAGTCCCACCGGGGTAGTGGCGACAGCATGCACGACAGGGAGATCGACCGGACCACGGGAAGCCCACGCGATGAGGGCGCGACCTCAACCGACACCCCGTGAGGGGAAGGTCGGGTCGCGACGGGTGGCGGAGAGGCCCGTAGTAGCGACGAAGCCGGGTAATGCCGGTGGAGCGAAGGGGCCTTAGTTCAGGACCAACGCACGAAGGGGCCTGAGAGCCGAGGGATTGGCGATGAGCCTACCAACTCTACTGAAGGGTCAGACACTCCAGGCGGCGGTGCACGCCAAAGCGAAGGGATCGCCGAGCGTGCGCGGAGCGACCTATCACCTGATCTCGGTTCGAGACCTCGGGTACATCGCGTACGACAACTGGGGCCAGCGCAGGGCGGAGTATGCAGCCGAGACGCGCGCCATCGCGGCTTCAGCCCTGGGCGGGGGCCAGGGCCTGCACCAGCCAAGCCCGATCGTCCGGCAACGGCGGTCTCGGCGCGTGGAAGTTCGGGCCGTCCGGCAAGCCGCCTGCCGCCGCCTCTTCACGAAGTGCGCCTACCTCATCGCCGAGGTCTCGCAACACCAGCGCCAGCAGAGTCCGGTAGGCGCGGACCTCCGGCTTGAAGTCGAGAAGGCCGCGCATTGTTCGCGCGGCCGCGGTTGGATCGCGGTCGCAGAGCTGCGCGATCGCCAGCAGATAGGTGCGGTACGTCGTCAGCCGATCGTTCGGCAAGGCCTCTACAACCATTCGCAGCGCGGAGACGGCCTCATGGAATCGTCCCGCCTGCAGATGGGCGAGTCCTTCGATCTCATGGATCGGGGCGTAGCCCGGGTTCAGCTTCAGGCAGCGGCGCACATCCAACAGCGCGCCTTCTCCGTCCTGAAGAAGGTGGACGCGCAGCTCCGCCCGCACGAAGTAGAAGTAGTCGCAGCGCGGAGCCGCCTCAACAGCCCGATCGAGGGCGGACGTCAAACGCGCGATCTCGGCCGGAGCCACGGCCTGGTGTCGGATGGCGTTGAGAACCGTGGCGCCTTCGGCCTCCATCGCCATCGCCATCGGATCCGCGGGGTTCAGGCGAAGTGCGCGCGCCAGCACTTCCATGCTGCGTTCCCAGGACCCGATGCTGGCCATATAGAACAGGCTCGCCGCACGGGAACGCAGCTCGGAACAGCTGAGCGCCTCCTCCGGCATCTCGGCGATGCGTTCTCCGTCCAGCGCGTTGGTCTGGAAGCGCAACTCCGTGTCGGCTCGCATCGCGACTTCGTCGCAGAACGCAAGAAGATCGGGGGCCTCTTCCTCGAACACGCCCGACCAGACGTTTCCTCCATCCTCGCGTAGAACGATGGACACGTTGAACCGCCCTCGCCCACCGAAGTGCCGAAGCCGGCCTCGAAGGAGGTAGGTGGCATTGCCGTCGTGCCCCGGTCCCCCATCGCAGACACGCACGCCGGTCCGGCGCGAGAGGGCGAGGATCATCTGATCGCGCACGTCGGCAGCGGCGGACCGCGTCGCCGGATCGTCCGGGGTCGCGGCGAAGGGTTCGACGGAGATGACCGGGACCTTGTCCACCCGAGGGCCGGGCAGAATCCCCTCCGGCCGCCACTGGAACCCGACGACCGGCTGCATGATGTTCTTGAGCTTGAATGCACCCGCGTCCCGAAACGCCCTCGCCTGCTTCGCCGACAACTGCCGGTGCACGTCACCGGAAATGAGCACCCCGCCCGGTGGCGCCTCTGTCTGCAATCGCGCCGCGAGGTTGACCCCCGCGCCGTAAACGTCGGCTTCGTCCTGGACGATGTCGCCCAAGTGTATACCGATCCTGAGGCGGGTTCTGCGGTGGCCGACCAAGCCGTTCTGAACCTCTGTGGCGCACTCCACGGCATCGCCCACGGCCGGGAACGCAATAATCCAGCCGTCGCCCATGCGTTTCAACACCGCGCCGCGGTGACGAAGTGCCACCGGCTCCAGCGAGGATTCGCGAAGCTCCCGAATGAGCGCGATCGTCGCATGCTCATCCTCGCCCATCATGAGCGAGTAGTCGACGACGTCCGCAACCAGAATGGCAGCCAGCCGTCTCGTCATCCCGGCGCTTTCCATCCCATCTGTCCCCATCTTCGCGCTGAACCGGGCGCGCGGCCCTTCGAACCCTGCGTCGCGGGTGGATCATGCTGCCCGAGGTGTCGTTGGACAAGCCGAGAAGCTTCATTGCTTGCGCTTCGCTGCGGTGTCCAGCGCCTTGTCGACTGGCGCCGGCAGACTGGCGACGGCGCTCTGCTCGCCCAGCGCGCCGCCGCGTCCGCTCAGGTACGCGCCGACGAGCAGGTTGGCGGCCACGCGGTGGATCCCGCGGAGATGCTTCGCCGCACGACGCAGCCCCGGCCCGTCACGCGCTGGATCTCCAGAGCATCGGCTCGATTGCGATCTTCACCTCCGTGCCGGGGCCGGTGCGCGTGCCCCCGCTGGATGGCCCGTGTCCTCCAGCCGTAGTCTCTTACCCATGGGAGCCTCCCGTGCCGCTGCGGATCCCACCGCAGCGTCTTGTGGGTGAGGCTGGCACGGGTACGGCTCCCATCCTTCCGCGCAAGGCATCGCTCACGAGCACATGGGAACTACCCGCGCGCCCGCTCGGATGGATCGCCGTCAGCAGATTGCGTCACCTCGCTCTCCTCCGAGCGCCGCGAAAGATCTCGCCGGGCCGACCGGGCGCGAGCAATCCGCCGCGCACGTCACGCGCCTCGGGGATGCTGGCGCGCCGCGTTGGCCCTGCTCCACTGGCGTGTTAGGAAGCCTTCCGTGGCGAGGCGGGAGCGGGCTTGGCGATGGGTCCTGTTCGTCGCGCTCGTCGTCCTCCTGCCGGTGCCGATGCTGCTCTTCGACGGGCGCGTGCCCACCGCCAATCTCTATCTGATGTCCGCCGTCTGCGCGGCGGTCTGGGCCCACGAGGGAGCCGCGGGTCCCGTGCGGACGGTGACCCTGCTGCTGGCCGCGCACGCCGTGCTCTACACCATCGCGCTCTGGGGCATGGCGTGGGTGACAGATCGCGGGCTGGCCCGACTGTCGCCGCGCGCGCGGCGGGTGTGCGTGCTCGTCCCGGTGGCGGTCGCCACCGCCGTGGCGCTCACGACCGCAGTCTACGTGACGCCATTCGGCCGCGCGCCCCGCGCCACGCTGCTCGAAGCGCTCCGATGACCCGCCTGCTTCCTGCCGTCGTCCTGCTCGTCGCCGTCGGCGCGGCGGCAGTGGAGCGGACGGAGCAACGCGAACCCTGCGCGGCGGCGAATCCGCTGCGCTCGCCGTTCTTCGGGGATCTCCACGTGCACACGGCCCTCTCCTTCGACGCCTGGGGCCAGGGCACACGCACCCGGCCGAGCGACGCCTATCGCTTCGCCATGGGCGAGCCGATGGGCTTCCCTCCCTACGACGACCGGGGCGACCCGGCATCGACCGCCCGACTGCACCGACCGCTCGACTTCGCCGCCGTCACCGATCACAGCGATCTGCTCGGAGAGGTCACGCTGTGCTCCAACGACAGCACCCCGGAATCGGGTTCGCTGATCTGCACGATCATGCGGCGCTGGCCCCGCCTCGGCTACATCCTGGTGAACGGCTACCTCTACAGCGCCGCCACGCCGCACCGGTACTCGTTCTGCGGGCCCGAGGGCACGGTCTGCCGCGCCGCCGCCGATGGGCCATGGCGGGAGATCCGCGACGCGGCGGAGGAGTCCTACGATCGGACGTCGGCCTGCCGCTTCACCACCTTCGTCGCCTACGAGTGGACGAGCATGCCCGATGGCGCCAACCTCCACCGCAACGTCATCTTCCGCAACGCGACCGTCCAGGAGCATCCGACGACGTACATCGAGACGCCGACGCCGCAGGGCCTGTGGGCGGCGCTGCGCGCCGAGTGTACCGAGCGCGGCCATGGCTGCGAGGTGATGGCGATCCCGCACAACTCGAACGTGTCCAACGGCCTCATGTTCCAGCCGGTCGATCCGGCAGACGCGCCGGTGCGGGCGGCGCTGGAGCGGTTGGTGGAGGTGACGCAGCACAAGGGCGACTCGGAATGCGGGCTGCTCTCGAGCGACGAGGAGTGCGGGTTCGAGAAGCTGCCGTACGCGATCATGGCCGACAGCGCGCAGCCCTCGAAGTGGCGGCCGGCGCCGCCGGGCAGCTTCGTTCGCGGCGGCCTCGGGCTCGGTCTCGTCGAACGGCGGCGTCTCGGCGTCAACCCGATGCAGCTCGGCCTGATCGGCTCGACGGATACGCACTTCTCGGCGGCCGGGCGGGTCGAGGAGGACGAGCACATGGGGCACGGCGCCGGGCTCGTCTTCGCCGCCCACGGGATTCCGCCCTTTCCGGATCAGCCGGAGAACAATCCCGGTGGCCTCGCCGTGATCTGGGCCGAGGAGAACTCCCGCGATGCCCTGTTCGAGGCGATGAAACGGCGCGAGGTGTACGCGACCAGCGGCCCGCGCATCGTGGTGCGCGTCTTCGGCGGCTGGGATCTGCCGGCGGACATCTGCGGACGAGGCGATTTCGTCGAGGCCGGCTACGCGCGCGGGGTTCCGATGGGCGCGGAGTTACCCCCCGCGCCGCCCGGCGGCGTGCCGACGTTCGCGATCTCCGCCCTGCGCGACCCCGGATCGCCCGGCCGGCCGGGCGCGCCACTCGAACGCCTGCAGGTGGTCAAGCTGTGGGAGGACGACGGGCAGGCGCACGAGCAGGTGTTCGACGTCGCCGGGGCCGCCGTCCCCGCGGCGGCGTCCGTCAACGCCGCGACCTGCGCGGTGCGGCCCGCCGGCCGCGACAGCGTCTGCGCCGTTTGGCGGGATCCGACCTTCGACCGGGTGCGGCACGCCGCCTACTATGTCCGCGTCCTCGAGCAGCCGAGCTGCCGCTGGAGCACCTGGGCCTGTCTGCGCAACCAGGCCGACTGCGGTCGTCCCGAAACGGCCACCGGTTCGCTCGCCGCGTGTTGCGATCCGGCGCTGCCGAAGACCATTCGCGAGCGCGCCTGGACCTCGCCGATCTGGTACGTACCGTGAGCGCGCTACCGCTCGTGCGCTGATCCGCCGGCCGCCGTGGCGGCCCGCGGCGGCCCGGCGGCGATCGCCGCCAGCGCATCGAGATCCCGCACGGCCTCCACCATCCGCGCGGTATTGGCGGCGGTGATCTCGCGGCCGTAGTTCTTGGGCGGCGTGATCAGCCAGCCGATGACGAGTCCCCAGAGCACGGCGCGACGGCACCACTCCCAGGCCTCGTCGAAACCCGGCACGCCGCGCGCTCCGGTGGCGGCGAGCGCGGCGAGATATCCTTCAAGCAGCCCGCCTGCCTCGGCGCGGCGCACCGCCGGCGGCAATGCCGTCGACATCAGATAGGCGACATCGTGGGCCCAGCAGCCGCGCACCTGCAGCTGCCAGTCCAACACGCCGCCACTGCCGTCGGGGAGGAGATAGGTATTTCCGAGGTGGGAGTCGCCGTGCAGCAGCGTCGCCGGCGCCGTGGCGAGGATCCGTTGCGCCGACGACAACGCCGACCAGAGCTGGTCGACGTCGAGCCCGAGAGGGGCGATCAACTCCGCCTTGAAGGCGTGCCGCTGCACCTGGTGGCGGATCAATTCGAGCCCGTGGCGCTCGAAGATGCCCGACATGCCGCCCGAGAAAGGGGTGGCCACCCAGGCGAGGTTCTCCGACAGCTCGGGTGAGTCCCAGAACCGTCCGTGCAACCGCGCCAACTGCCCGAGCAGGCCCGCGACCTCGCTGGAGGACACCGCCTGGGTCGCGTCGGGAAAGCGGGCGCCGCGCAGGGTGAGGTCTTCGAGCAGGAGCCCGAACTGCCCGGTCGCCGCATCGAAGGTGGCCGCGAAGCACCGCGGCGTCTCGAGCGTCAGGCCCGGGCGGATCTCGTTGTAGAAACGGACCTCCGCCTCGAACATCTCCGCCGGGGCACGCGGCGAGACCAGCATGGTCTTGAGCACCATGCGCGCCGGCAGGCCGGCGTCGCGGCCCGGAGCGTAGGCGAGATCAAGGACCATGCGATCGGCGGTGGAGGCAACGCCCTCGCCGCACCGTTTGATCGCCACCACGTCGACTCGGTCGACGACCGCGCCGGGGTGTCCGACGCCGAGCGCCGCGGAGACCAGCGCGGCGGTCAGCTCCTCAGGCTGGCGCGGGAAGACGAGCGTGGTCATCGCCGGCCGGCGGACACCAATTCGGCGAAACGGCCACCGGTAATCGTCAGCGTCTCCTCCCGTCGGGCCGCGAACCGCCATCCGGCCGGTGTCCGAACGTACTGATCGTGGTAGCGGGCGCTCACGTCCATCAGCTCGTTGGCGCCTTCCCAGACCAGGCCGTGTCGCGCGAACACGTGCAGCGTCCCCGCCGCCGTATCCGCGCCGGTGCACTGGAGTCGGTGCGTCGACAGCGAATGGAGAGACCAGGCGAACGTCGACATCGCCTGGGGCATCCAGGCCGCCAGCTCGGCCGGCGTCCCGGCGATCCCGCCCGCCGATCGATAATCGATGTGCCCGTCCGGCGTGAACAGCGCCGCGAACGCGGTCCAGTCCTTCTCGTCGACCGCATAGGCGTACGCCACGACGAGGTCGCCGATGCGTGCTCGGTCCTCGATCTGGAGATCCATGCCGGCGACACCTTGCACAGCGCACACCGGTGGTCGACCCTGGCGCGTGTTGCGTTATGGCGTCGACGCCGTGCGCGTGCACCGGCATGGCGGCGGCGCTGCGGGGTCCCACCCTCAACGGCGGGAACGTGGCCGAACCCTATGCGGCGCGCATGGCGATCGCCCGCACCGCGGTGGAGTCGCTGGCGCCCGATCTCATCGGCCTGCAGGCGGTGGTGCCACGGCGCGACGGCTTCGCGGCGGCGGCGCTGATGCCCGCTGCAGCCGCGCCCGCCACGGTTGGCCCGGCTCGCGCGCTGCGCTATCGTCGGCCCGCATGACCCGCAAAAAGCGCAAGCGGAAGGAAGAACGGCGCGTCGTCGGTCCAGGCAGCGCGGCGCAGGACGCGCAGCGCATGCGCGTCGCCGGGCGCTTCGCCGGCGAATTGCTCGACCTGGTAGCGCGCGAAATCCGCGCCGGGATGAGCACCGCCGACATCGATCACCTAGTCGACGAGGCGACCCGCGCGCGTGGCGCCACCAGCGCCCCGTACCGCTACCACGGCTTCCCCGGCCACTGTTGCACGTCGATCAATGACGTCGTCTGTCACGGCATTCCGGACCCGCAGCGCATCCTGCGCGACGGCGATCTGATCAACGTCGATGTCACGCCGATCGTCGACGGCTACCACGGCGACGCGTCGCGCACCTTCATGATCGGCGAGGTGGCGCCGCTGGCGCGCCGCCTGGTCGAGGACACCTACCGTTCGTTGTGGCTGGGCATCGCGGCGGTCCGACCCGGCGGCACTACCGGCGACATCGGGCACGCCATCCAGAGCTTCATCGAACCGCGTGGCTATGCGATCGTGCGTCAGTTCTCCGGGCACGGCATCGGCCGCACGTTCCATACGGCGCCGGCGATTCTGCATTATGGCAGGCCGGGCAGTGGCGAGCGCCTGGCGGCCGGCATCACCTTCACCATCGAACCGATGATCAACCTCGGCGACTGGCGTTGCCAGGTGCTGAAGGATGGGTGGACGGCGGTGACGGTGGACGGCTCCTTGTCGGCGCAGTTCGAGCACACGGTGCTGGTCACCGAGAGCGGCGTCGAGGTGCTGACGCTGGGCGCCGGCGAGATCCCGCTTCTCACGCCGCGCGAAGCGGCGGCGCCGGCACCGTGCGGCGAGACGCTGTCGCCCGCCCAATCCCCGCTCTAGCGCGCTGCAATCCTTCGCCTGCGGGGCGCGGTCGAGGCTGGCGCGCCCAGCTACCAGCAGAGCAGGGGCTGTCCGGCGCTGGTTGGCGGGCAATCGAGGGCGAGACGCAGGCCGCCGACCGGCGGCGGCGCCGGCAGCGGCGCGAACTCGAACTCGGGCTCGCTGCGGTCCGCCATGACGATGGCGATGACGACGATCACCGTCACTACCCCGGCCACCGCAGCCGGGATGATGTACTGCAGGTTATCGTTGCCGGCCCCCGCCGGGCGCGGCGTCGCCAGAACCGTCACCACAATCGCCAGGGCCGCTACCAGAGCTGTCAGCCGTCGCACCATCCGCGCATCCTCCTCAAGCGAAGCCGCTCGCATGTAGCAGCTTCGCCGGCCAGCGTCGATTGGGAATTGGCGTGACGTAGGGCAAAAGCCGCCTTTCGCACCGGCCGGGCAGCCGGTACCATCGCCAGGCGGCCGCGACGGCGGCCCGGGATTCATATGAACGCAGAGGTCCAGAGACCGCAATCCATACGGCCATCCGAACCCACGGCGTCGGTCGCGTCGCGACGCCAACGATTCGCAGTGGGGCACCCGCCGGTGCAGCGCACGACGCCCTCGTTGGTCGAATGCGTACGCCTCGGGGTCACCGTCGGAGTGCTGGCGGCGCTGCGCCGACGCCCTGACGACACACGCGCGACCCAGGTCGGCTTGGCGTTGATTGGCGTCGGGCTCGCCTCGGCAACGGTCTCCGGCGCCGTCGCCGATGAGCTGATGGTGCCGCCGCTGTTCTATGGTGGAGTCGCGCTGGCCTCGGCGAGCCTGCTGCCGTGGACCCTGCGCGCGCAGAGCGCCGCCGTGCTGCTGGCACTCTGCGCCGGCGGCGTCAACGCGCAGCGCGAAGGCGGCGTCGGGTACTCTGCCCTGGCACTCGGGGGGGCATTCTCGCTGTCGCTCTATCTGACGCACCTGCTCGTGCGCCGGCTGGTTGATGCCCTGGGCGGGCGTCGCGAGGTGGAGAGCTGCGTTGGCACTGGATCGACGTTCTCGGTGTGGATTCCGCAGCACGGCACCGCGGCCGCGGTGCGCGGGGGGCGGCCGTGAGGCGCAGCGCCGTGGCGGCCGCGACGCTGCTGTGGGCGGCGGGCGCGGCGGCGCAGCCGGCGGTGTCGGACGCGACGCTGGCGGTCGATACGGTTGTCGCGCAACTGAGCGCACCGGTGGCGATGGCATTCCTCGCCATCGACGATTTCCTGTTCCTGGAGAAGAACAGCGGGCGGGTCCGCCGCGTCGTCGGCGGCGTCGTGCAGGCGGCGCCGGTGCTCGACCTGGCGGTGAACGCAGAGAACGAGCGCGGCCTGCTCGGCATCGCCATCAACCGCGAGTCGCCGCCGCGGGTGTTTCTGTTTTTCACGGAGGCCGCCGACCCGGACGGGGACGGCCAGCCGGACGGCGGCGCCGCGATCGGCAACCGCGTCTACCGTTTCACCTGGAACGCCCCCCTGGCGCGACTCGAGAACCCCCAACTGGTCCTCGATCTGCCGGTGTCGCCGGGGCCCAATCACGACGGCGGCGTGCTGGTGCTCGGGCCCACACCGACACCTGGTCCCGATCCGCTCGTCGGCGATGGCAGCGTGCTGTACGCGGTGATCGGCGACCTCAACCGCGGCGGACAGCTCCAGAACGCGACGGGCGGTGCCGCCGCTGACGACAGCGGGGTGATTCTGCGCGTGCGGCAGGACGGTTCGCCGGCCGTCGGCAATCCCTTCGCCCCCTACTGCAGCGGGACGACAACGCAGACGTGTCCGAGCGGCGGCGGCTGCCCGGCTGGGCAGAGCTGCCGGAGCGCGGTGGGGCGCTACTTCGCCTATGGGATTCGCAACAGCTTCGGGCTGGCGCTCGATCCCGTCACCGGGGCGCTGTGGGACAGCGAGAACGGGCCTGGGAGTTACGACGAGATCAACCGCGTCGCGCCCGGGTTCAACAGCGGCTGGACGCCACTGATGGGCCCGGACGGACGTGACGCCCAAGGGGTCGGCGATCTCTTCGTCATGCCCGGGACGAGCGGGACCTACAGCGACCCGGAGTTCTCATGGTTGCACCCCGTGGCGGTCACCGCGATAGCCTTTCCCAGTGGCGGCGCCCTCGGCCCCGCCTATGACCATGTCGCCTTGGTCGCCGATTTCAACCTCGGACATCTCTACCGTCTGCCCCTCAACGCGGACCGTACCGGCTTCGCTCTCGGCGACGTCGCCGGGCTCGCAGACCTGGTCGCCGACTCGGCCAGCGAGCGCGATCTGCTGCGCCTGGGGGCTGGGTTTGGCGGCATCGCCGATCTCGAGGTGGCGCCGGACGGTTCGATCTACGTCGTCTCCCTCGGGGCCGGCGCCATCTATCGCCTGCGCGCGCTGAACCCGCCGACGCCGACGCCGACGGCGACCGCGACGCCGACCCCGTACGCGGTGAGTGGCGAACTGCGCTACTGGAGCGGCGGCCGCCCGCTCGCCGGCGCCGCCGTCGGCGTGACCGGCGCTGGCGCGCTGACGTTCGTGAGCGATACCGCCGGTGCCTATGTCGCGGCGCCGCTGCCGATGGGTGGCTGGACGCTGACGCCACGCAAGGTCGGCGGCGCCACCCTCGGCGTCTCGGCGCTCGACGCGGCGTGGGTGCTCGCCCACGCCGCCGGCCTGCGCCCGTTCGCGCCGAGCCAGTTGCTGGGCTGCGACGCCAGTGGCAACGGCACCTGTACCGCCTTCGACGCGGCCTTGATTCTGCAACTCAAGGCCGGCCTGATCGCCCGCCTCCCAGCCGCCGTCGCCTGCGATTCGGACTGGCTCTTTACCCCCGCCGCGCCGCCGGCGGCCAACCAGACACAGGTGCTACCGGTGCTCGCCGAGGGCACGTGTCAGCCCGGTCGCATCGTCTTTGCTCCGCTGGTCGGCAGCGCCGTGACGCAGAGCTTCCTCGCCGTGCTGATCGGCGACGTAACCGGCAACTGGACGCCGTGACGTCAAGCAGCGCCGCCGGCTTGCCGCGGCTTCGCCGGCGGCGACCTCGCCTCAGCCCGCTTGACGCTGCGAGACGCGGTGCGAGCGGCGTACATTTGGCCGCGTCCGCGCGAGGATTCGCGTCTGGTCGACGCGCTGCACGCGCAGCCGTTCCAGCGCCGCTCGCACGGCGGTCGGCTCGAGCTCAAGCGTCTCGCAGATGATCACGAAGCAGAACGGCGACCCCGCCCGGCCACTATACACCCAATACTCAGCTTCGAGTCGCAGCTCCTGCACCGGACTGAGAAAACTGCGGATACCGTCCTCGAGGACGGCCAACAGCAACCCCTTGGTGCCGCAGAAACTGCCGACGCGCTGCTCCGCGCCGACCATCATCGCCGACAGATCGGCCGAGTTCTCCCCCGTCGATATCGATTCGCGCATAGCCCCCCAGTGAACGAACGCAGGGCTGAGAGAGCATGCGGCGCAAAGCGATGTCAATGACATTGGCGCTGCAGCAAAAGGATACTACGGAGGTTTGATGCGGCGGCGGCGCGCTGCCATGATCCGCGGCGGCCAATGACGATGCGCGGATCGACGAGAGTGGCAGCGCGGCTGGCGCTGACGATGTGTCTGGTCGCGGGGGGTGCGTCCGGCTGCCAGCGCGATGCGCCACCGCCATCCTCCGGGCCGTGGCGGGTGACCGTCCTCGAGCCGGTCGATCCGGCTCCGCCGTTCGATCTGGCTGGCGCGGTGCGGGCCGGTGCCCACACCGCGGGCCTCGCCGACGAAACGTGGACCGTGCTGAGCAGCCCGGCCGCCGGCCTGGCGGGCCAGATCGGGTCCACTCCTTCCAGCGGTGTCGATGTCGTTGTTGCCATCTCGTCGGCCGGGCTGACGGCGGCCCTCGCAAGCGGCCGGCCGACGGTGTTCACCGGCGTCGTCGATCCGGCCGCCGCTGGGGCGCGCCAGGCGGGCCGGCTGGCGCGCTGGCTCCCGTGGTTCTTTCCACCGTCGGCCGCGCCGGTGACCGGCGTGACGGCAGCAACCGACTTCGCGACCATGCTCGAGCTTGCCACGCCGCTCCTGACCCGCACCCGCGTCGGTGCTGTGCAGGCCTCCGGCGACGCCGATTCGGTGGCGCTGGCGGCACAACTGCGCGACGCGGCCGGCCGCGCCGGAATCGAGGCGGTATTCGAAAGCGCGAGCGCGCCGGGCGATGCCGCCGCTGCGGTCGCCCGCCTGTGCGGTGCGCGCATCGGTGCGCTGGTGGCGCTCGGCGATCGTAGTACCGACGCCGCGCTGGGAGCTCTGGCGGACGGCGCCAGGGTCTGTGGCGTCCCACTGCTCGGGACGCGTCGGCCGCACGCCGCCGCCGGGGCCCTGTTGACGCTGGCGCGCGATGAACGCGGCGCGGCGCGCGAGGCCGGTCGCCGCCTGGCGCAGATGCTGCGTGAGCCGACGCGACTGCCGCCGCCGTTCGCCGAGCACGCAGGGGCACTCCTGCTGCTGAATGCCGCCGCCGCCGAGCAGCTCGATGTCGGACTGCCGCTTGGGCTGGTGGAACGGGCCGACGAGATGCTCGGCGAGGAGCAGCCATGAGCGCCGCTGCGGCGGCGGCGCCGCCGCGCGCCGTGGTCCTGCTGCTCGACAGCCTCAACCGTCACCACCTCGGAGCCTACGGCGGGCACGAGTTCGCGACGCCCAATCTGGACCGCCTGGCGCGGCGGGCGCTGCGCTTCGAACGGCACTACGCCGGGTCGCTCCCGTGCATGCCGGCGCGGCACGAGATCCTCTGCGGCGCGCAGGACTTCCTGTGGCGGCCGTGGGGCTCGATCGAGCTCTGGGAGGAGCCGCTGACGGCGCCACTGCGCCGCGCCGGGGTCGTCACCCAGCTGATTTCCGATCACCCGCACCTCTTCGAGAGCGGCGGCGAGAACTACCACTGTGAGTTCACCGCCTGGGATTATCAGCGCGGACATGAGAGCGATGCTTGGCGGACCCGGCCGGACCCGAGTTGGCTTGGCGCGCCGTCGTTCCATCGCGGTCACACGCCCTATGACGACTCGCGCGGCTGGTTTCGCGGCGAAGGCGACTTCCCCGGTCCGCGCACGATGGCGGCCGCGGCGCAATGGCTCGAGCGCGAGGCGCCGGCGCACGACCGCTTCCTGCTCTTCGTCGACGAGTTCGATCCGCACGAGCCGTTCGATACGCCAGAGCCGTACGCGTCGTTGTACGACGCGGACTGGCAGGGCCCGCACATGATCTGGCCGCCCTACATGCGCGGCGCCGTCGCCAGCGGCGTGCTGTCACCGCGCCAGGCGCGCCAAGTCCGCGCCTGCTACGGCGCCAAGCTGACGATGATCGACGCCTGGCTCGGCCGCGTACTCGACGTGCTCGACCGGCAGGGCTTGTGGGAGAGCACGGCCGTCTTTCTATGCACCGACCACGGCCACTATCTGGGCGAGAAGGACATCTGGGGGAAGCCGGCGGTACCGATCTACGAACCCCTCGGGCACATCCCGCTGCTGGTGGCCTGGCCCGGCCAGGCGCCGCGGGCGGTGGAGGCGTTGACCACCAGCGTCGATCTGGCGGCGACGCTGGCTGACCTCTTCGGCGTGCAGTTCGCCCACCGTACGCATGGTCGCTCGCTGGTGCCGCTCATCACCGGTACGGCGACGCGCGTGCGCGAGTGGGTGCTCTCCGGCGTGTGGGGCCGCGAGGTGCACCTGATCAGCGACGGGCGCAAGTATGCCCGGGCGCCAGTCGGCGACAACGCGCCGCTCGGGTTGTGGTCGAATCGCTGGTCGACGATGCCGCTGCACGGGTTGGCGGACGTACGCATGCCGCGCCCCGACGCGCGTGCGACGCTGGCGCGCATGCCGGGGTCGTCCGTGCCGGTGATGCACCAACCGTTCGCGTCCGGCGACGCGCTACCGTTTTGGGCCTGGGGCGCCTTCGACGGCAATCACTTGTACGATCTGCGCGACGATCCGGGCGAGGAGCGCAATCAGGCGGGCGGCGCGGTTGAACGCGACGCCGCCGAGGCACTGCGCGCCGCCCTGCAGGCGGTCGAGGCGCCATCCGAACAGTTGGCGCGTCTCGGCCTGGCGTGAGGGGGGGAGTCGATGCACATCGGCGTGCCGTTGTTCATGTTGCGTCCCGAGCAGATGGCGCCCGTCGCCCAGCGCGCCGAGGGGCTCGGATTCGAGTCCGTCTGGGTGGCCGAGCACCTCGTCTTCCCGGCGCAGATTCGCAGCCGCTATCCGTACGCGAAGGAGGGCGTGCCACCGATCAACCCGGCGACGCCGCTGCTCGATCCGTTGCTGGTCCTGATGCAGGTGGCAGCGCTCACCGAACGCATCCGCCTCGGCACCAATGTTTACATCCTGCCACTGCGCCACCCGATCTCGGTCGCGCGCATGGTGACGACGCTCGATGTGCTTTCGCGTGGACGGGTCAGTTTCGGCGTCGGGCTGGGATGGCTCGAGGAGGAGTTCACCGCGGTCGGCGTCGACTTTGCCACCCGTGCCGGACGCACGCGCGAGGCGATCCGTGCCCTGCGCGCGCTCTGGACGGAGGAGGCGCCGTCGTTCGCCGGCCGCTATGTCGCCTTTCCGCCCGTGCGCTTCGAGCCCAAACCGGTCCAGCGCCCGCACCCGCCGATCCTCGTCGGTGGCGAGAGCGAGGCCGCGCTGCGCCGCGCCGCCGCCCTCGGCGACGGCTGGTACGGGGTCGGCCATACGCCCGAGAGCGCCGCCGCGCGGGTCGGTCGTCTACGCGCCCTGCTCGCCGAGTACGGTCGGGCCGCGGTGCCGTTCGACCTGACGGTGAGCCACGGCGGTGGACCCCTGACGGCCGACGACGTGCGGCGCTATCAGGATGCCGGCATCACGCGCGTCGTTTCGCTGCCGTGGCGCCGTGCCCGCGAGGCCGAGGAGGGACTCGGCCGCCTCGCGGACAGCGTCTTGCGCACCGCCTGAGCCCCGCGCCGCCGCCGTCGCGGTGATTTCCATCCGCGGCCATCTGTGTTCTCTTGGCGCGGCCATGCCCCTCGCCATCGGTCCCGTCACGCTCGCCCACCCGGTGTTGTCCGCTCCCATTGCCGGTTTCACCGATCTCATCTTCCGCAACATCGTCCGCGAGTTCGGCGGCTGCGGGCTGATCTATACCGAGATGGTCTCTGCCGGAGGCTGGGTGCAGGGCCCGATGTCGCCCGAACGACTCGATGGCGTGGCCGAGGAAGCGCGGCCGCTGGGCGTCCAGTTGTGGGACCGCGAGGAGGAGCCACTCGAGGAGGCGGCGCGGCGCCTCGTCGATCTCGGCGTGACGGTGATTGACCTCAACTTCGGCTGCCCAAAGAAGCGTATCATGGGCACCCATTGCGCCGGCGCGGCGCTGCTGCGCGATCCGGCCACGGTCGGCCGCCTGGTGGCCGCGACGCGGCGTGGCGCCGGGCGGGTGCCGGTGACGGCGAAACTGCGCCTCGGACTCTCGATGCAGGCGCGCACGGCGCCGGCCGTCGCGCGCTGCGCCGAGGACAACGGCGCGGCGGCGATCACGGTGCATGGGCGGACCGCTGACGAGGGGTACGGTGTGCCGGCCAATCGCGCCATGATCGCCGAGGTGGTCGACGCGGTGCGCGTGCCGGTGATCGCCAACGGCGACATCCACGACGCCGCCTCGGCCGTCGCCACGTTGCGCGAGACCGGCGCCAGCGGGGTGATGGTGGCGCGCGCCGCGCTCACCCGGCCGTGGGTGTTCCAGCAGATCGCCGCCGCCCTGCGCGGCGAGGAGGTCCCGCCGGCGCCGAGCTACGCCGATCAGCGCGCCCTCCTGCTGCGCCACCATGCGGCTATGGTGGCGCGCGAGGGCGAGCGCTTCGGGACGATTGTTATGCGCAAGTTCGCCGTCCGCTATCTGACCGGCACGCCCGGCGCGCGCGTCTTCCGCGATCACATCTGCCGGACGGAGAACGCGGCGCAGTTCCGCGAGGTGGTCGAGCGCTTCTTCCCGGAAGAGCCGCTCCCGACCGCCAGCGCCGCCTGATCGGCGCGACCCGACCGTCGTCGGCGAGACGTGCGTCCGACGAACCGGGACGGCGCGGCGCTACGGCCATCCGCGGGCTAGCGGGGCGCGATCTCGCGCAGGAACATCTCGGTCATTTCCGGAGGCATGCCGGTGGGCAGATTGACGAGCGCGAGGTCGACGCCGTGGCGATGCCATTCCTGCAGCTGCTCGCGGCAGTGGGCGCCAGGGCCGCAGATGGCAATGGCGTCGATGAGTGCGTCGCTGACCGCCGCCGTCGCCTCGCGCCGGCGCCCGCTGTTGTAGAGCTCGCGCACCGTGTCGGCGGTCTCCTGAAACCCGTAGCGGCAGAACATGGCATGGTAATATGTGCCCATGCCGCCAATGTAGAAGGACACCAGCGGCTTGACCATCGCCCGCGCCGCCGCGACATCGTCGAGCGGCACGACGCCGACGAAGGGCGCCACGGTGATCGACTCGCCCGTCCGCCCGGCGGCCGTCGCGCCGGCCTGCAGCATCGCGACGCCGTCGCGCAGATGCCGATAGGGCCAGAACGTCGGCAGCCAGCCGTCGGCGACGCCGCCGATCTCGCGGATCGCCTTCTCTTGCAGTGAGGCGACGAACACCGGAATGGTCCGCCGCAGCGGCGTCATCTCGAGGCGGAACTGGCGGGCGTCGAACAGCGAACTCATCTCCGGCGACAAGCGCTCGCCGCGCCACAGCGCGCGCAGGATGCCGATCGTCTCGCGCAGGCGCGTCAGCGGCTTCTCGTAGGGCAGGCCGTGGAAGTTCTCGATGACCAGTTTGCCGCTGGTGCCGAGCCCGATGATGGCGCGACCCTCGGAGATTTCGTCGAGGGTCGCGGCGCTCATCGCCAGCAGGCCGGCCGAGCGGCTGAAGACATTGGCGATGCCGGTCGCCAACTTGATGCGCGAGGTGGCGAGGGCGATCTCGGTGAGCAGCTGGAACTGTTCGTAGGCCCATGCCTCGGGAATCCAGATCGAATCGTAGCCGAGGTCCTCCGCCACCTGGGCGGTGCGGATGACGGCCTTGCGGTCGTAGTTCTTCCAGAAGGGGACGATGCCCTGCTTCAACGCCATGCGTGCGCTCCTCGCCTGTTCGCTGGCGGCATCTCGGGCAGCCGCGGCCGGGAAGTCAACTCGCCGCGCGGCTTTGAGATCGGGCGGCGGACGCGCTACGGGCCGGCGCATGGATAGCGACGCATTCGCGCATCGTGGCGTCATCGAGGGCTACTACGGCCCGCCGTATACGCACGCGGAGCGCCTGTGGCTGATCGAGCGCATGGGCGCGTGGGGCATGAATCGCTACATCTACGCGCCGAAGGATGATCCGCTGCACCGCGCGGAGTGGCGGGCGCCGTATGGGGCGGCGGCACTGCGCGAGTTCGCCGAGCTGGTCGAACGCGGCGCGGCGGTCGGTGTCGACGTCGGCTTCGCGGTCTCGCCGGGACTGACCATCCAGTACGGCTCGGCGGACGATGTCCGTGCCCTGCAGGCCAAGTTTCGCAGCTTCCATGTGCTCGGCGCGCGCCTGTTCTCCCTCGCCCTCGACGACGTGCCGACCTCGCTCCTGCACGCCGGCGACGAGGCCCGTTTCGGTTCGCTGGCGGCGGCGCACGTGACGCTCACCCATGCGGTGGCCGAGGCCCTCGGCGACGCGCTGCTCTGGATGGTGCCGACCGACTACGTCGGAACCGAGCCGACGGCATATCTCGAGACGCTCGGAGCGGACCTCGACCCGGCCGTCGAAGTCGGCTGGACCGGTCGCACCGTGCTGAGCCCGACGATCACCGCGGCCGAGGCCGCGGCGCGGGCGGCAACCCTGCGCCGCAAGCTGTTGGTCTGGGACAACGTGCCGGTCACCGACGGCCCAATGCGGCCGATGCTGCATCTCGGGCCCTATGCTGGCCGCGCCGCAGATCTGACGGCACACGTCAGCGGCTTCATGCTCAATCCGATGGCGCAGGCGCACGCGTCGGGTCTGACGATCGCCACCGCGGCGGCGTTCCTGCGCGATCCGCACGGCTACGATGGCGAGGACGCCTGGGCTGAGGCGCTGGCCGAGCTCGGCGCCGGAGCCCCCGCGGCCTTCGCCCTATTCGCCGCAGCCCACCGCTTCTCGCCGTCGCATCCCGACGATCGCGATCGCGCACTGGAGGGATTGGTGATCACGGCCCGACAAGCAGTGACCGTGGGGCAGGGCGCGGTGGCGGCGGTGGCGGCCCTGCAAGAGGCGCTGCGCCAGCGCGTCGACGCGGCCGAGACTCTGCGCGCTGGACTGGACGACCGCGAGCTGGTTGGCGATATCGAGCCGTGGCTGATTTCGCACCGCGCCGAGAGCGAGCGGATGCTGGCCGCCGCCGATCTCCTCGAGGTCTTCAGCGCCGAGGCCGCCCCGATGCAGCGCGTCTTCGCCTTCTTCCGCCTCGAGGGCATGCTGACGCGCATCGTGCCAGTGGCCACCGCCAGCTACGGCCCGCGCCGCGTCCTCTATCCGCAACTCGCCGCCATGCGTGACGATCGCGCCGGCTTCGGAGCCGACCAGTCGTTGTTCGTCGATTGTTGCCTGGCCGACGAGCTTGTGCGCTTCGCGGAAGAGATCGCGCTGGCGGATCTCGCGCCGCGCTGAAGCCCAGGCGTGCTCTCCCGGCTCCGGGCGTCGACCGTCAGGGGAGTGCCCCGGGACTTGGTCGACGCAGGGACGCTCAGCCCATTGGGTAGCGGATCTCGCGCGAGACCTCGTCGCAGGCCTTGCGCACGTCGGCGGGCAGCGTCACGTCGGCGGCTGCCAGGGTATCGGCGAGCTGCGCGGGCGTCGTGGCACCGATGATCGTCGCCCCGACGAAGTCATGCGCCAACGACCAGGCGACAGCCAGTGTCCCCACCGCCAGGCCGGCGGCGGCGGCGATGCGCAGGTAGCGCGCGGTGGAAGTCAGGGTCCCCTCGTTGACGAAGCGCCGGGTCATGCTCTGCGCGCGCGGTGACCCGCCGGCGTAGAAGGTGAACCGCGCCCCGGCCGGTTGCGCTCCGTCCTGGTACTTGCCTGTCAGCACGCCGCCCGCGAGTGGGCTGTACGGCAACAGGCTGACCGACTCGCGCCGGCAGACTTCCGCCAGCTCGTCTTCGAAGCGGCGGTGCAGGAGGCTGAAATTGTTCTGGATCGTCTCGTAGCGGGCGACGCCGCGGAGGTCGCTGGCCCACAGGCTCTTGGTCAGGCCGTAGGCGGTTTCGTTGCTGCAGCCGGCGTAGCGGATCTTGCCGGCCTCGATCAGGCGGCTGAGCGCCTCGAGCGTCTCGTCGATCGGCACGCCGCGGTCGGGCCAGTGCGTCTGGTACAGGTCGATGTAGTCGGTGCCAAGACGACGCAGGCTAGCCTCGACGGCGCGCGCGATATGGTGCCGGTCGAGCGCGGTGTGGTTCTCGCGTACCGGGGCGACGAACCAGCCGGAACCCGGGCCCGCGACCTTGGTGGCGACGATGACGCCATCGCGGGGCTTGTCGGCCAGCCACCGCCCGACGATTTCCTCACTGCGGCCGGCGTAGCTGACGGCAGGCGGCACCGGGTAGATCTCGGCGACATCGAGGAAGTCGACGCCCGCCTCCCAGGCGCGATCGAGGATGGCATGACTGGTCGGTTCGTCGGCCTGGTTACCGAAGGTCATGGTGCCGAGGCAGATCTCGGAGACGACGAGGCCTGTGCGGCCGAGGCGGCGCTGCTTCATGGCGCCGGAGCATACCGATGCGACGGGATTCCTCAACTGCAGAGGGCCGTCGCACAGCCGTTGCATTTCCGGTACATTTTGATCGCTATGGACGAAACCCCGGAGTGACGAGGCGATGAGCGAGGGACCGACGCGGGATCGCGAGCACGGCGTACTCACCGAGAGCGAGAAGAAGCTCAAGGTGCCGGCCATGTTCAAGGTCCTGCTGCACAATGACGACTACACGACCATGGAGTTCGTCGTCGAGGTGCTGCAGACGGTCTTCCGCCGCACCTTCGCCGAGGCGACCCAGATCATGCTGCACATCCATCGCAGCGGCATCGGCGTCGCCGGGGTCTACACGCACGAGGTGGCGGAGACCAAAGTGGCCGTTGTGGAGGGCATGGCCCGTACGCATGAATTCCCGCTCATGTGCACCATGGAAGAGGCCTGAGGCCGGAAAGGTGGTGGCACCGACATGATGATCAGCCGCGAACTCGAGGTGACGCTGGGCTTGGCCCTGCGCGAGGCGATGCACCGCAAGCACGAACACCTGACGCTGGAGCACGTGCTCTATGCGTTGCTGCACGACACCGATGTGTCCGAGGTGCTGCGCCACTGTGGAGGCGACGTCGACGCGCTCAAGCAGGAAGTCGACCAGTTTCTCACCTCCACCATGACGAAGCTCCCCGACGACCAGCACGGCGAGCCGACGCAGACGATCGGGTTTCGCCGCGTCCTGCAGCGCGCCGCGATGCATGTGCAGTCGTCGGGCAAGGAACAGATCAGCGGCCGGGACGTGTTGGTGTCCATGTTCCGCGAGACCGACTCGCACGCCGTCTACCTGCTCGAAAAGCGCGGCATCACCCGCCTCGATGTGGTCAGCTACATCGCGCACGGCGTCTCCAAGCTCGGCGAGAACGAAGAAGACTCGGTCGGCGACGGCGACGAGGACGAGGGCGGTGGTGAGGCCAAGCGCAGTCCGCGCAAGGCGCTCGACGCGTTCACGGTCAATCTCAACGCACGCGCCGCCGAGGGTGACATCGACCCGCTGATCGGGCGCGAGGACGAGGTGGAGCGCACCATCCACGTGCTGTGTCGCCGCCGCAAGAACAATCCGCTCTACGTCGGCGACGCCGGCGTCGGCAAGACCGCGATTGCCGAGGGGTTGGCGCTGAAGATCCAGCGCGGCGACGTCCCCGAGGTGCTGAAACACTGCACCATCTACGCTCTCGACATGGGCGCCCTGCTGGCCGGCACCAAGTACCGCGGCGAGTTCGAGCAGCGCCTGAAGGCGGTCATCAGCGCCCTGAAGAAAGACGCCGGCGCCATCCTGTTCATCGACGAGATTCACACCATCGTCGGCGCCGGCGCCACCAGCGGCGGCTCTATGTATGCCTGGAACATCCTCAAGCCGGTGCTCGGCTCGGGCAAGCTGCGCTGCATCGGCTCGACGACCTACGACGAGTACCGCAGCTACTTCGAGCGCGACCATGCGCTGGCGCGCCGCTTCCAGAAGATCGAGGTCGGCGAGCCGACCGTCGAACAGACCTACCGCATCCTCAAGGGTCTCAAGAGCCACTACGAGTCGCACCACGGGGTCACCTACACCGACGGGGCGCTGCGCGCGGCCGCCGAGTTGGCGGCCAAGCACATCAACGACCGGCGCCTGCCGGACAAGGCGATCGACGTCATCGACGAGAGCGCCGCGGCGATCAAGATCCTGCCGGCGCACAAGCAGAAGAAGACGGTGCGGGCGGCCGACGTCGAGCGCATCGTCGCCAAGATCGCCCGCATCCCGGCGCGCAGCGTCTCGACCTCGGACAAGTCGCGCCTGGGGCGCATCGACGCCGACCTGAAGCTGAGCGTCTTCGGGCAGGACGCGGCGATCGACGCCGTCGTCACCGCCATCCGCGTCTCACGCGCGGGGCTGGGGCGGGAGGACAAGCCGGTCGGGTCGTTCCTGTTCGCCGGCCCGACCGGTGTCGGCAAAACCGAGGTCGCCAAGCAGTTGGCGCACGTCCTCGGCGTCCAGTTCCTGCGCTTCGACATGAGCGAGTATATGGAGAAGCACACCGTCTCGCGCCTGATCGGCGCGCCGCCGGGCTACGTCGGTTTTGACCAGGGCGGCCTGCTCACCGAGGCGATCACCCGCAATCCGCACGCCGTGCTGCTCCTCGACGAGATCGAGAAGGCGCATCCGGATCTGTTCAATATCCTGCTGCAGGTGATGGACCACGCGGCGCTGACCGACAACAACGGCCGCAAGGCGGACTTCCGTCACGTCGTGCTGATCATGACCACCAACGCCGGTGCCCGCGAGCTGGCCGCCGGCATGATCGGCTTCGGCGGCCGCAGCGGCGCCGAACTGGGGTCGGAGGCCTTGAACAAGCTGTTCACGCCGGAGTTTCGCAATCGTCTCGACGCCATCGTGCAGTTCGCGTCGCTGACGCCTGACGTGATCGAGCGTGTCGTCGACAAGTTCGTCATAGAGCTGGACCTGCAGCTCAATCAGAAGAAGGTCTTCCTCTCGATCACCCAGGCGGCGCGCAAGCATCTCGCCGAGAAGGGGTACGACCCGACCTTTGGGGCACGGCCAATGGCGCGCCTGATCCACAACGAGATCAAGCAGTCGCTGGCGAACGAAATCCTCTTCGGTCGCCTGCAACAGGGCGGCACGGTGGTGGTCGACGCGGCCGAGGGGAAGCTGGTGTTCCGCTACGACGATGCGCCGGCCGCCTCAGGGGATCTGCCGCAGGTGGTCGACGGCGAGGGGCATGACGATGAGAAGCTGCACCGCGTCGAAGACCCCGTGCGCGACGATACAGGGGACTAGCGAGCCGCTGCGACGGAAGGCCCAACCGATGGCCAGGGAGACGACGAAGACGCTGGCCAACAGGTTGGGCAGTCCGTAGCCGGCGTGGCTGAGGGCGAAAAGCAGGCTCGAGGCCAGCCAGCCGACGCGCGGTTGCAGGAAGGCGCGATAGAAGAACTCTTCGACCGTCATCGCGACGGCGATGACAACGAGTTTTCTCCACAGCGGCAGTTCCGCCAACCACAGCAGCAGTTCCGGAACTTCGATCGCCGCGCCGTCGCCGCCGGGCTGCCAGCCGACGGCGGCCAATAGGGCCGTGACGATGGCGCTGGCCGCGAGGGCGAGAATCCACGCCGTGGCGCCGACGCGCAGGCCGAAGAGCACGTCGACCAAGGGTACTGCCTCGAGGCGCAGGAAGCGCCTCAGGGGTTGCGGCTGGGCGAGACGCCACCAGGCCCCGAGGAACGCCAGCAGCAACACGTGGCCGATGAAGAGGCTGGGGAACCACAGGGTGGCGGTGTCGACGTCGGCCGCGGCGCCCGGCGCGACGGTGGGGTAGAAGACCGTCGCGACGAGGACGACAAAGAAGGCCAGCAGCGCCACAAGCCAGGGGAGGGCGCCGCTGAACTCCTCGCGCATCGCGCGCAGGCGACCAGTGGCGCCGAGCAGGGCGACGTAGGCGGCGGCGAGCGCCAGCGCCAGGATCGGTTGCCAATGCAGCGACGGGATCACGTGGGCGCGATCAGGTCGTCAGGATGTGGATGGTGCACGCCGAGCCGAGGCCGATGACGTGCGCCATGCCGACCTTGGCGTCCGCGACCTGGCGGGCGCCGGCGGCGCCGCGCAGGTGGGTGGTCACCTCGAAAATGTTGGCGACGCCGGTGGCGCCGAGCGGGTGTCCCTTTGACAGCAGCCCGCCGCTGACGTTTACCGGCAGGCGGCCGCCGTGCTCGAACCAGCCCTCCTCGACCGCGCGCCCGGCCTCGCCCTCGGTGCACAGGCCGAGGTTCTCATAGTGCAGCAGTTCTGCGGTGGCGAAGCAGTCGTGCAGTTCGACCAGGTCGAGGTCGTCGGGGCCGATGCCGGCGCGCTCGTAGGCCAGGCGCGCGGCGTTGCGCGTCAGCGTGCTCACGTCGGGCATGGTCAGGTCGCGTGGCGTCCACGGATCCGAGGTCAGCACCGAGCAGGCGACACGCACCGGCTTGGCGCCATACTTCTTCAGCACGTCAGCCGAGCCGACGATTGCCGCCGCGGCGCCGTCGCCGGTGGGGCAGCACATGTAGAGGGTGTTCGGGTACGCGACCATGCGCGCCTGCAGTACCTCCTCGAGCGTCATCTCGACCTGGTACTGCGACAGCGGGTTGCGCACCGAGTGGCGGTGGTTCTTGACGGCAACGCGGGCGAAGTGCGCGGCCGTCGTGCCGAACTGGCGCATGTGTTCGACCCCGGCCATGCCGAACACCGCCGGCATCAGGCCGCTGCCGAGGATCCCTTCGACGCTCTCGCCGCGCGGTCCGCCGCCGAGCAGGCCGGCCTTGCCCATCTGTTCCGAGCCCACCGCCATGGCGATCTCGAACTCGCCAGACCCGACGGCGACGTAGGCATCGCGAAACGCCGTCGACCCGGTGGCGCAGGCATTCGCCACGTTGACCACCGGAATGCCGGTCTGGCCGATCTGCTGCAGGAGGCGTTGGCCGATCATGTTGCCCGCCTGCAGCAGGTTGCCGGAGGCGAGGAACTCGATGTCGCCGATCGTCATGCCCGCGTCGTCGAGCGCCAGCAGCGCCGCGTCGGCGGCGAGTTCGTGCACGGCGCGGTCGGGGTAGCGGCCGAAGCGGATCATGCTCACGCCAAGGATGTACACGTCGCGCATTGGCTCTCCCGCCAGTGTCTCAGCGATCCGGGGTGAAGAAGAAGGCGATCACCGCGCGGCCCTCTTTGTCCGTGCGCACCGGGCGCGTGATCATCTTCACCGGCATGCCGAAGGGCAGCGCAGCCGGGTCCGGCGGCACATCGACCAGGGTACAGCGGACGGCGACGCCGTCGGGTAAGTCGACGATCGCCGCGACGTATGGCACCGGCACGCCCGGCGCCGACTGGTGCACGATCGAGTACACCCAGAGGGCGCCGCGATCGGCAAGGCGCAGCGGCTCGAGGCGGTTCGCCGCGCCGCACTTGGCGCAGGCGACTCGCCCGCTGCGCAGGTAGGTCGCGGCACAGACGGCGCAACGCAGCCCGGCGAGAAAGGGCGGCTCGTCGAGCACCAGAAAGGGGACGATCGGGCGCTGCCCCGGCGTGTCACTCACGGCGCGGGTTCTCTCACAGCCCCGATGAGGCGGCAAGGTGGCGGTTGGCGGCGGGACGTCGGGCCTGGAGGGCGCGGCGGTAGCCGCGCCCTCCAGGCGTTGCAGTCGGCCCTCAGAACGACGTCAGGCCGAGCAGCAGTTGCTGCGCCAGGAACGCCGGGAGGGCGAGGGCGGCGGCGCGCAGGGTGCCGACATCTGCGGCGGCGCGCATGCCGACGGTCATGCCGGCGAAGGCCCAGCCGATGAGGACGACGTGCGCCACCAGATACAGCGACGGCTCGAGGGCGTGCGCGGTCGCGAGCAGCGCCGTCGGCGCCTGCGCGAACGCCAGGCAGCGCAGCAGGCGGGCGTAGCCGACCGGCTGCGGCGCCGCCAGGCGCGCCGTCGCCCAGGCGACGCCCGAGTAGAGGAGCCACGACGCCAGGGCGAGCGCGACAACGACGAACAAGGCAAGTGTCCACAATCGCTCCACCTGACTGAGGTGGTAGAGCGCCACCGACTCGCGCAACAGCGCGATCAGGCACAGCACGGCGGCAGCCGGGCCGGTGGCGCCCTTCCCGTTGGCCGCTTCGTGGTAAAAGTGGCGCTGCAGGGTCAGGGCGGCGAACAGGCGGCTGACCAGCGGACCGCGCGTCGGCCCGAGCGTCTGCGGCACCGGCATGGACGTCAGCGGCCGATGCGTTCGCGCGCCTGCGCGAAGGGCAGGATCTCGCCGCTGCCGCCGGCGGCGACGGCGTCCTGGGCGGCGGCGAAGCTCGGGTAGGCAACCCAACCGTCGGTGTGCGGCGTCGCCTGCCCGGGGACGCGCGCGAACCAGGCGGCGTCGGCGTCGATCCAGCCGTCCGCGCTGGCGTCGTGGAAGCGCACCTGCCGCGGCGCCGCCGCCTCGCTGCGCAGGGCAACGAACAGGCAGGCGGGATCGTCGAACGACAGCACGGTGCCGTCGGCGCGCTGCAGCTGCGCGGCGAAGCGCGGCGCGCTGATCGTCGCTTGGCAGATGGCGCACGCGGCGGAGCCGTAGTCAGGCGCCGGCAGCGGTTCGGCGCCGCGTTGGCAGCCGGCGAGTGCGATCGCTAGGGCGAGCGTCAGGAATGGGGGGCACGCGCGGGAGGGCAGAGGCGAGCGCGACATGGGGGCGTTGGTACTACGCCAGGCGGCAGCGCGCGAGCCACCTTTACTCCCCGCCGCCCCTCGCGTAGGGGTCGCGCCCGGAGGCTGCCGATGGACGAGATTCTCTTCGAGAGCGACATCACGGAACTGCCGCTGCTGTTCCGCGGCAAGGTGCGCGACGTGTACGACCTCGGCGACACCCTGCTTGTGATCGCCAGCGATCGGCTGTCGGCCTTCGACGTCGTCCTGCCGACGCCGATTCCGGACAAGGGGCGCGTCCTGACCGCCCTGTCGACGTTCTGGTTCGAGCGTACGCGCCACCTCGTCGCCAACCACCTGCTTGACCGCCGGCTCGAGGACACGGTGCCGGCGGCTTGGGTCGAGCGCCTGCGCGGTCGCACCCACATCGTCCGCAAGGCCAAGGCCCTCCCGGTCGAGGCGGTGGTGCGCGGCTACCTGGCCGGTTCTGGCTGGGAGGAGTACAAGCGCAGCGGCACGGTCTGCGGCGCCGCGCTGCCGGCGGGACTGCGCCAGGCCGACCCGCTCCCGCAACCGATCTTCACACCCTCGACCAAGGCGCCACAGGGCGAGCACGATGAGAACATCTCGTTCGCTGCGGCGGCGACGCTGATCGGCGCCGACGTCGCCGCGCGCGTCCGCGACCTCTCCATCGCTCTCTATCGCTTCGGGGCCGAGTGGGCGGCGCAGCGCGGCATCATCATCGCCGATACCAAGTTCGAGTTCGGCCTGCTGGACGGCGAACTGCTGCTCATCGACGAGGTGATGACGCCCGACTCGTCGCGCTTCTGGCCGCAGGACGAGTACCAACCGGGCATGTCGCCGCCGAGCTTCGACAAGCAGTATGTGCGCGACTACCTGCTCGAGATCGGCTGGAACAAGACTCCGCCCGGTCCTGTTCTGCCGCTGGAGGTGGTACGGCGCACGTCGGAGAAGTACCGCGAGGCGCTGCAGCGCTTAACGACCTAGGGGAAGGGCGGGGAGGTCCCGCCCCGCGTCAGCGAGTCGCCGCGCGACGCAGGCGATCCATGATCGCGCGGCCGATGCCGCGCTCCGGCACGGCGACGACGTCGGCGCGCGTGTACGACGCCGCGTCGAGCGCCCGCAGCGCCCCGAACAGACGCGCCGCGGCCGCACACAGATCGCCATCGGGCGATAGCTGGAACACATCGCGATAGCCGCTGGTGTCGGTCAGCGGACCGGCCGTCAGCAGCGCCGCCCCGGCGCGGTCCGCGACAGCCACCGAAGCCGGCGAGGCGACGATCACCAACGGCGTGCGCGGGGCGTAGTGGCGCGGCAACTGTCCCGGTGCGGTCGGCAGCGCCGCGCTGGTTGCGATGCGCAGCGGTCCCAGCAGCGCTTCGAGATCCTCGAGCCCGATTGCCCCCGGACGTAGCAGCGCCGGTTGCGCAGCCAGGAATGAGACGATGGTCGACTCCAGCCCAACCCGGCAGGGGCCGCCATCGAGGATGAGCGGCACGGCGGCGCCGAGTTGGTCGGCGACGTGGGCGGCCGTGGTGGGGCTGACGTAGCCGAACGGATTGGCGCTCGGCGCCGCGATCGGCCGCCCCACCGCGCGCAGCAGTGCGTGCGCGACGGCGTGGTCCGGCACGCGCACGGCGACCGAGTCCAGGCCGGCCGTGACCAGATCGGGAATCAGCGCCGTGCGCGGCAGGACGACGGTGAGCGGGCCGGGCCAGTAGCGCGCCACCAGGCGGCGCGCCGCGTCGGGCACCGCCCGCGCCACCGCGTCGAGGTCGGCGGCGTCGGCGAGATGCACGATCAGCGGATCGAACGACGGCCGGTCCTTGATCGCGAAGACGCGCGCCGCGGCCGCCGCATCGGTGGCGTCGGCGCCGAGCCCGTACACCGTCTCGGTTGGGAAGGCGACGACGCCACCGCCACGCAATTGCCGCGCGGCTTCGGCAATGGCGTCGGCGGTGGCGGCGCGAATCATCGCGTCAGCAGCGCCAGCTTGTTCTTCGCCGCCTTGCCCACCTTGGTTCGCCCATGGCGCTCGCCGAGGTATTCGAGCACTTCGGCGGCGGCGCTGCGCGCGTCGCCGCGCACCTCGGCGAGCGCAAACGCGACGTAGTAGAGATCCTCGGGCTCGAGGCTGCGCTCCTTGCGCAGGCGCTCGCCGAGCGGGAAGGGCGTCTCGGCCAGGGCGCGGAAGGTGTCGAGCGCGGCGTCACGCGGGCGCACGGCGGCGCCGGGCGGGTGCTTGTGGCTCTTCAGCGTGGCCACCGCGAAGGCATAGCGAGTCTCGTCGTCCCAGGCCGGCGTGTCGCGCAGCAACGCCAGCCAGCGCGCCGCGTCCGGAAAGCGCTTGCGCTTGCGCAGCGCCTCGGCGCGGGCGGCGATCTGGCCCTGCAGCCAGGCCGGGTCGAGGGCCTGCAGGACATGCTGCAGGGCGGCGTACAAACGGTCGTCGCGTCCCTCCAGGGCGGCGCCGAGGCGACCCCACAGGGCGTTGAGCGTGTCGCGCTTCCAGGCGCGCTCGTGCAGCAGGACGATGTCGGCGATCGTCCAGGCCTTGCGTTCGTCCTCGCAGGTGAGCAGCGCCTTCATCAGCGGCAGGCGCGCGGCCGGCAACGTCTTGAGGGTGGCGATGGCCTGATCGTGGCGCGCATAGCTGTCGTCGGTGAGGTAGCCGATGAGGGTCTTCACCACGCCGCCGGAATCGAAGCCGCCGAGCTTGCCGACGGCGAAGCGCTTGACCATCGGTTGCGGGCTCTCGGCCAACTGATTGAGGCGTGGCAGGTGCGAGCGGTCGAGGGTCTGATCCTCGAGCAGGCGAATGGCGGGGCGCAGGACGCCGGCCTCGTCGTCCTGGTCGAGGAGCGGCAGCAACGCCGCGATCTCTGCCGCGCTGAGCGTTTTGCCGCGCAGGCAGTGGGTGAGGGCGCCGAGGGCATGGACGCGGACGACGAACGGCTCGCGCGCCTCGAGCATGGCGAGCAGCGGCTTGCGGGCTCGCGCGTCGGCGATGGCGCCGAAGAGCTTCGCCGCGGCGACCAGATGGGTGCGGTGGCCGCGGGCGCCGGCGGCCAGGGCCTCGACGCGGCGCATAATGTCGCCGCGTTCCTTGTCCGCCAGGGTCGGCACGACCGCGAGGAGCGCGTCGCAGGCGATGCGGTTGGTGTCGAAGTCGTCGCCGGCCATCAATTCGAACAGCGTCTCGAGCGCCGCGCCGCTGCGCACTCGCGCGCACAGCTCGACGATGGCGGCGAGGCGGCGGCGCGGCCCATCCTTGAGGCGCTTGCGCGCCGCCGTGACTGCTGCGGCGCCAAGCGGCGCGACGATACGCACGGCGCGTTGACGCACCGGCTCGTCCGCGCTGTCGAACAGTGGCAGGACGGCTTCGACGGTGAGCGGCGTGCGGACCTGCTCGAAGTAGCCGAGGGCGAAGTCGCGTACCAAGACGTTGGGACTGGCGAGCGCGCCGGCGACCGCCTGCGCCACGCGGGCCTCGGCTGCGCCGAGGCGCGTCACCACGACGAGCGCGGCGCAGCGCGCTTCAACATCACTGCCGGCGAGCAGCCCGACCAGCCGTTTGAGGGTGGCGTCCACGCGCGCGGTGCTACCAGAGCTCCCCGCGTGGCGGAAGCGCGCGTGTCGCTGGCGACGCAGCCGGCGGCGTGCGAGAAGCGACGCCCAGGCAGGGGAGGGCACGGCGTGGAGTACCGCGACAAGGTCGTCATCGTCACCGGCGCATCATCCGGTATCGGCTACGAGGCCGCGCTGGCCTTCGCGCGCCGCGGCGCCCTCGTCGTCGCCGTGGCGCGCCGCGAGGCCTTGCTGCAGCAGCTGATCGAGGCCTGCCGGCCGGACTCGCCGCGGTCGTTCTACCGCGTTGCCGATCTCGGCGAGCAAGCTGCCGCCGAGGGCGTCGTGGCGGAGACCGTCGCGCGCCTGGGGCGGCTCGACGTGCTGGTCAACAACGCCGCGATCTCCAAACACAAGCACACCTTTCACACCAGCGCCGCGGAGGCCGATCTGGTGATGCGGGTAAACTTCATGTCGTGCGTCTGGACCACCTACGCGGCGCTGCCGCCGATGCTACGCCAGGGCGGCGGCACCATCGTCAATGTGTCGTCCTTCGCCGCCAAGGTCTCGCCGCCGCGCGAGGGCCTCTACGCGGCCTCGAAGGCGGCGATGAACGCCTTCACCGAGGGACTGTGGAACGACCTCGCCGGGTCGGGCATCCACGCCGCCATCGTCAACCCGGGCCCGATCGATACCGAGATCTGGGAGAAGGAGGACGAGCCGCCGTCCTACAAGGGGCCGAAGTACCCGCCCAAGATCGTCGTCGACGCCATCTTCGAGGTCATCGAACGCCGCCGCTACGAGGTCACCATCCCGCGCCGCAACCCGATGCTGATCACCGCCAGGCTGCTGCGCCTGCTCCTGCCCGGCGTGCTGCGCATGGGGATGGCGAGGACCGAGCCGGTGCCGCAGGAGTTGATTGATCGGGCGCGCGAACGGGCCCGGGCTGGGGCCGACCCGGGGCTGCGCTAGCGGCGCGGGAGTCACCTTTACTCGCCCGCCGGCCAACTCGCCCAGATCGCGCCGTCGCGGATCTCGAGCGGCACCGCCGTCAGGCACTGGCCGAGCGGCGGTCCGGCGACGCAGGTGCCGCTGGCTGGCTCGTAGAGGGCGCCATGCGTGGCGCAGAGGATGTGTGCGCCGTCGTCGCTGAGGAACTGATTCTCGACCCAATCCATGGTCATCGGGATGTGACAGCAGCGATTGAGGTAGGCGACGAAGCGGCCGCCGTGGTTGAGCACGAATGCCTCGAGTTCGCGCCCGTCACGGGTGAGGAAGAACTTCTTGCTGTGGCCGTCCGCGACCTCATCGATTCGTGCCACCGGCGTTTGCGTCTGCATACGGCGCTCCAGGTTGCACCCAACCCCCAGGCTGGTACAACCCGGTGCACCATTCCAGTCGCGAGGAGCGTGCAATGCGAGTCATCGTGGGAGCTATGATGTTGGCGGGTGTGATCGGCGCCGGGACCGCCCAAGCGGGCAACCCCGTCGTGTTGATGAAGACATCGCTGGGCGAGATCACCATCGAGCTCGACGAGGCCAAGGCGCCCGAGAGCACCAAGAACTTCCTCTCGTACGTCAAGGACAAGGCATACGACGGCACAGTGTTCCATCGGGTGATCCCGAGCTTCATGATCCAGGGCGGCGGTTTTGACAAGGACATGAACCAGAAGGCGACCAAGCCGCCGATCAAGAACGAGGCCGGCAACGGCCTGCGCAACCTCAAGGGAACGATCGCCATGGCGCGCACCGGCGACCCGAACAGCGCCACCTCGCAGTTCTTCATCAGCACCAAGGACAATGCCTTCCTCGACCACCGCGACGAGAGTCCGCAGGGGTACGGGTATGCCGTGTTCGGCAAGGTGGTGAAGGGCATGGACGTGGTCGACAAGATCGCGGCGGTCCCAACCACCACCAAGATGCCGCACCAGAACGTACCGGTGACGCCGGTGGTGATCGAGAGCGTGACCGTCGCCGCGAGTCAGTGAGCAGCGCAACTGCCGCCGCGGTGATCTTCGACCTCGACGGCGTGATCATCGATTCCGAAGCGCTGCAGCATCGGGCCTACAACCAGGTGCTGCAGCCCTTCGGCATTCAGGTGGACGCGGCGGTGTACGGGCGCGAGTGGATCGCGGCTGGGCGCGGCCCGGAGTACGCCGTGCGCGAGCTCGGCCTCCCCCTCACGCCGAGCGAGCTGCGCCGCCGCAAGGATCCCGTCTATCACGCGCTGCTGCGCAGCGAGATCACCGTGGTCCCCGGCGCCGCCGCCGCGATCGCCCGCCTGGCGGCTGCGTTTCCGCTCGCCGTGGCGACGAACTCCAATGCCGCCGATACCGGTTTCGTGCTCGACAGGTTCGGCCTACGCGGATACTTCACCGCGGTGGTGACGCGCGAACACTATGCTTACGCCAAGCCGGCGCCCGATGCCTTCGCCGCCGCCGCCGAGCGCCTGGGCCTGCCGCCGGCTCGCTGCGTGGTGATCGAGGATGCGGCCAAGGGCGTGCGGGCGGCGGCGGCGGCCGGCTGCGCCTGCATCGCCTTCCCGCACGACTACACAGCGGACAATGACGTTGGCACGGCGCGGGCGGTCATCCGATCGCTCGACGAGCTGACGGTGCAACTGGTGCGCTCCGTCCTCGACGGCGCAGCGAAGGAGTGACGATGGATACGGAAACGATCGCTCGCTTTCTGGTGACGGCCTTCTTCGCCGTCGTCTTTCTGCAGTCGGCGCTCGACAAGCTGACCGATTCAGCCGGCAACCTCGAGTTCCTCGCCGGGCACTTCAAGAACAGCCCGTTCCCGGAGAACCTGGTACGGCAGATGTTCTGGGTGCTGACCGGCCTCGAGGCGCTGGCCGGCGGGCTGTGCGGCCTCGGCGTGCTCTTCTTCAGCTACACGCGCGAGGGGTGGAATCTGGCCTCGCTGGGGATCGCGGTGGGAGGGCTGGCGATGCTGGCGCTGATCATCGGGCAGCGCTTCGCGAAGGATTATGCGGGCGCCGCGGTGGTGGCGGCGTACTTCGCGGTGGCGTTGATCGGGCTGGCGTTCTTCTGATCCCATCACGCTGGCCCTCTCCCGGCGGGAGTTTCCATGTCCTCCGCGAGTGCATGGGCGATGGAGACGGGAGCGAGCGCGATAGACGGGACGAAGACGGGAGCCCCACCTTGTCGACGCGAGCCGCCATGGGGGCGGGCGCAAG